>ERZ1740065.1439-NODE-1439-length-14226-cov-4.694235_pt1 | contig 14226 bp, 8 predicted proteins | sample MGYA00581738_ERZ1740065 | MGnify/ENA primary metagenome ERZ1740065 (study PRJEB43018, sample SAMN04849749) | marine metagenome | isolation source: floating plastic debris | place: Pacific Ocean | collected 2008-09-01 | study: EMG produced TPA metagenomics...
GCCATCGTCCAGTTTGGCGCGGTTGCGCAGGTTTTAGCCGGTCAGAGAGTTGTAGGTGCTCCACCAATCCTTGAGGGTGTAAGAACCACTGAGGCTCAGGCTGTAATTGTACTGGTCCTGTAGGTTATAAGTCGTCACCGAAATGCTGTTGACGTTGAACGTATCCATCAAAGTGGTGAAGGCATCGCGGGTGTGGCTGTAGGCCAGTCGGGTATTGAGAAAGGAATTGTAGGTGTGGGTCAATTCGACTAGGCCAACGTATTCCGGGGTGAGGCGGGCGTTGCCCCGACCGAAGGTGAACTCGTCCTGTCGGAAGAAGGACGGATTGAGGTGGGCGTAGCGGGGACGGTTGAGCCGCTGACTGGCCGACAGCTGTAGCGCATGCTTTTTGCCCGCCTGGTAGCCAAGGCTGGCCGATGGAAAAAAGTTGAGCGTATCGATGCGGGTGGTCACTTCGTTGGGACCGCCCTCCGTCACAATTTGTCCTACCGACTCGGTCAACTCCGCCCGGAGTCCCGCCCTAAAATTCCACCGCTCCCACTTCCTCGAATAGTTGAGATAAGCCGCGTGCACGTTTTCCTCGTAGGTAAAATCATTGCTCAATTCCTCGTCCCGTAGTCGGTCGCCATTGGCCAGCAAGTCGAAGGTATCAAAATAGTTTTCGGTTTGCACCAGCGCTGTCTTGGCACCCACCTCCATTTTTCCCCCACCCAGTGGCCGTTCGTAGTCGACCTTGAAGGTGAAGATATCGATGTCCGTCTCGCGGCGGGCTTCGTAGTTGTTGACCGAAAACAGTTGAACCTCCTCGGCGTCAAAATACGAATTGGGCTGGACGTCGTCCTTGAGGTAGTTAAAGCGCCCGTAATCCACATCGACATTCCACTGGCTCTTGTCTTGACCGGCGAATTGGTAGTTCAAATTGTAGCGAACGGTCAGCGAGTTGCGGGTATTGGTATAGGTGGAGAGCAAAATGGAATCGATGGCACCATTGCCCACGGTGGAGAGCAGGGTGCGGCCACTGCTTTCCTGGCGGCGATCCGAAAAGGTTCCGGAAAAGAGCAAGCCCACGGTGTGCTGGGAATGGGGAAAAAAGTCGACCCCGGCTTTGGTGCTGTGAACGTAGCGAAACAGGTCCGTCCCGTCGATCTGATCGTAGACACGGCCGAGTTGCTGACGGGTAAATTCCTTGCGGCGGAGTTCGTCGATGTCGCCATAGCTGTAGTTCCCGAAAAAGTTCCAGCGCTTGTTGCGGTAATTGCCCCCGGCGGCGATTTGGTAGCGCTGGGGCTGGAGGACGGTCAGCCCCAGGTCGAGGTTGGCATTCGCGCCCAAGTTCTTATTTTTTCGCAGTCTTACATTGATGATGCCTCCACCTCCCACCGCGTCGTAACGGGCCGAAGGATTGGTAATGATTTCGATGGCTTCGATGTCCGTAGCGGGCAGGCTGGCCAGGTAATTGTTCAAGGCATCGCCTTCCAGTGGAACGCGTTTATTGTCGATGTAAATCTGTGCCCCCGTACGCCCCGCAATGGAGATGTTGCTGTTGGGATCAATCACCACCCCGGGCGCCTTGCGGATCAACTCGATGAGGGTACTGCCGCTGGTGGTAATGCTCTCCTGGACATTGAACACCAGCTTATCCGCTTTTACCTCCAGGATCGGCTTCTGCGCTCGGACCACCACGGTACCCAGCTCGGCAGCGGGCGCCTCCATCACGATGGGGGGCAGTCGCAACGACTCGCCTTCGTGGACTTGTAGGGGAGCGCTCTGGTAGGCGGGTAAGCCGACGTAGCTGATGCGGATCAAATAGGTAGCGGCGGGAATGCGGGTAAAGCTAAATTCCCCCCTTTCGGTGGAGAGCTCCAACTTAATCAAGCTGCTGTCGCTGTTGGTGAGCAGCTGAACGTTGGCAAAGCCCAGGGCTTCTCCTTCGTGATCGGTAACCCGACCCTCAATCTGGGTGATCTGTGTGTGAGCGCTCGTTCCAAAAAGGGCAATCAAAACGGAGCACAATAGCCATCTCATCATCTCTGGTCCAAACAATATGTGATTCAAGTGCGGTAAACCTGATTTCCTGAGGCGGTGGACACAAACGAGTGCACGTAGCAGGAACCCCAATACGACTAAGCATTGAGGGGATAGCAGCTTGAATTAGGTAATACAATATCTTTATTGGGGTACTCAAAAGTATCACTTTTTCAGCTCTGTAACAATACCATTGGATGATTTTCTGTCAATTTGTTAGAAAAAATCTTATTTTTGACCATAAACGTAAGTAAAAACGAAAAAAGGTCCAGCAAAGTGCTGGACCTTGTAGGTGTTGGGCTGTCGGACTCGGAGGGGTGGGAGAGCAGAGCGATCTCCCGGCCTCCGTAAAAATATCGTTATTCGCCTCCGCCAACGCGTTGTGATTCCTCATCCAGCCCCGTTTTACGGCGCCGGCTCTTCACCTTGTTGTTGCCCAGTAGGTAAGAAAAGTTAACGCTCACCCGCCGACTGTCAAATCCGCCACTGACGTCGAGAAAAAGGGCCCCAAAGGTGCTTTCCCCCTGCCAAACGTTGGTCTTAAAGATGTCGCTAAAGGCCACGCGGAGGTTGGCCCTACCGTCGAACAATTTCTTTTGCATTCCCACATCGATGGAGTACAGCTCCTTCATGCGAAAATTTCCCCCCCATAAAGAAGGCGAGGTATACCAGCCGGAGAGCTCCAGCGAAAAAGCCCGGGGTAATTGGAAGGTGTGTTGACTGTAGAGGTTGAAAGTCGGGATGCTGGCGTCGATGACCTGCCCTTCCCCATAATCGGCCCGATTGCGGCGCAGGAAGCCATTGACGTTGGTGTAGCTGTTCCACCACTTGGTGACCGGCAAGGCCGCACTGACGTTGATGCTGTAGTCGCGTTGCTCGGCCAGGTTGAGCCAGGTGATGAAGGTACTGGTGGTGCCCTGGGTCTGGGTAATTCGCGTAATCAGGTCCTTGGTGTGGCTGTAGGCGACGCTGGTGGTGAGGAAATAATTAAAGGTATGGGTCAACTGGAAGTTGTTGGCGTATTCGGGGTTGAGAAAGGGGTTGCCCTTTTCAAAGGTCAACTCATCCAGCTTACCTTCGAAGGGATTGAGGTCGCGGTAATTGGGGCGATTGATGCGGCGGCTGTAGGTCAGTTGGAAAGCATTCTTGGGGTTCAACTGGTAGGTGATGCCCGCCGAGGGAAAAAGGTCGGTATAAGTGCGGGGCACTTCGCGATCTTGCTGTGGATCATTGGTCGTCAGTACGCCTTCGGAATCGGTGTTTTCCACGCGTAGTCCTCCCTGAAAGGTCCACGCCTTCCACGCCCGCGTGTAGGTGGTGTAAGCCGCACTCACCATTTCGGTATAGGCGAAGTGATTGCTCCGCTCGGCATCCAGAATTCGCGTGTCGTCCGGTATTTCAAAAAAGTTGAAGGTATTGTCGGTATGAACGTGGGCAATTTTTGCCCCCACTCCCAACTGTCCTTTCCACAGGGGGCGCTCGTAATCCGTCTTAAAGGTCAGGATGTCAATATCGGTGGGCATCACGGTGGCAAAGTCAGCCCGCCGCAGCAATTGGGTACCGTCTCCACTGCGGTACTGGTTGGGAACATTTTGGTCGACATCGCTGCGGTAGCGGCCGTAGTCGGTATCTACATTGAGCGTCGTACCCTCCCCATCGTCGTACTGATAGTTGAGGTTAAAGCTGTTGTTTTGACGAACGGAATGGTCGGTCCCGTCGGCCACCAATAAGGAGTCGATGCTGGGCTTACTGATTCGTCCGATGGCGGTACGGCTCTCCTGGGTCGAACGGCCATTGGCGTGGGAGCCATCGAGCATAAAGCCCAGGGTGTGCTGGGGCCGGAGGGAATAATCCATCCCCACCTTGTAACTGTGGCTTTGCCAATGTGCCCGGTTGTCGGATCGCTGATCAAAGGAGAGGCCAAACTGTTCGCGGTAGAGTTGGAGGAAGTTTTGCTCCTTGCCATCGTAGTAACTGTACTGCCCAAATACGTTGATTCGCTGATTGCGGTAATTGCTGCTCAGGGAGCCATTGTACTTTTCCCGTTGCCCCACCGAATATCCCAGGTTGAGATTGGCATTGGAGCCAAAGCGTTGGTCTTTTTTGAGTTGGATGTTGATGATGCCAGCGCTACCTTCCGCTTCGTACTTGGCCGAAGGGTTGGTGATGATGTCAATGTGGTCGATATCGGAGGCCTGTAGGGTCTTGAGGTAAGCGGCGAGGTCCTCCGCGCTCAGGGGGGATTTTTTACCGTTGATGTAAACGCGCACCCCCGTTTTACCCATCATCGTAACCTGATCATTATTGTCGACCACTACACCGGGGGCTTTGCGTAGCAATTCGAGGGCACTGCTACCGGTGGCATTGATGCTACCTTCCACATTAAAAACCATGCGATCGGCTTTGACTTCGAGTAAGGGCCGCTGGGCCACTACGGTGACTTCGGCCAGTTCGTTGGCGGCCGCTTGCATGCGGAGGGGGGGCAGTTGGACTTGTTCTCCATCGGCGAGGGAGAAGACGGGGGTCTGCTGATCGGGTAAGCCGACGTAGCTGACTTTTACCCAGTACTGGCCAGCGGGGAGGTGGGCGAATTCAAAGGCCCCGGAGTCGTCCGACAGTTGGAGCTTGACCAACTGGCTGTCGCTGGCGGTTTGCAGCAGGACGTTACCAAAGGCCAGGCCCTGGCCGTCGGTGTCGAGTACGCGTCCGGTGATGCTATTTTTTTGAGTCCAGGCAAAGGGGAGCAATAGGAAGGAAAAGACAAGGACAAATAGATTTTTTTTCATTGTGGTTTTAAAATTTACGAGACTGTTTAAAGTAGTTGCGTTTTGACTATCGAACGCAGCGCGCGGTAGGAGATCCATGGCCTATTCCGTCGGGCGCTAAGTCGTCGCGTTTTCGATTCAAGTCATCGACGAGGGGAACGACTCAATAGTTACACTGGCGTTGGTTTCGAAGAAATGGACATTTAGAAGGACTGGGTCTTCGCGGTGGGGTTGTATCCGTTGGTCGATGTTGGGACGGACTTGGTCGGAGAATGGGCGGGAAATTTTTTTTGAAATTTTTTTTGAAAAATTTCTACCGTTCGGAGGGGAAAAGGGAATTGGAGGGGGAACCAGACGAAGACGAAGGCGGAATAGAAGACCGGGGAAGAGGGACTGGCTGGCCACTTGGGAGGGGGAGACCTAGGTCAGAAGGGGGGGCTTGGATAGTGCTTTATCCTGCGTTTTGTCGAGGAGGCTATCCACAGCTCTGGGCTTGGGTGGGCCCACCCTCAAGGCGCTGACGCAACAGCACCCCTTCGCGGTCACTAAGCCTACGCAAAGCTCCGCTACCCAGACCCAGAGTTTCTCACTCCGGTCGGTTTAACTACCAAGGAACTTTCCCCTTCTAGAATGAGAAACTTCCCCACATAGACGCTCCGAAGGGAGAAATTCCATAAACATTAAAAAATAAAAAATGTAAATGACTTGTAATGGACTGGTTATCAGCGGTTAAGGCGGATAATTTTTTTAATATTTCGTATTTTTATTTTTTGCAAATGTACTACCTTCCACCACTATCCTCCCCCAGAATTTGCTGGACCACACGAATGAGGTCCTCCTGGCGGGGCTGAAAGCGCAGCTCAATGCGGCGATTGCTGGCGCGGCCCTCGCTGGTTTCGTTGGAGGCCATGGGGGCAAATTCGCCCTTGCCCGCCGCCAGGATTTGATTGGGGCTGACGTCGTAATCGTCGACCAACTGGCGGGTGATGATGGCGGCGCGAATGGAGCTGACGTTCCAGTTGTCCTTGTAGGCTTTGTTGCGCGGGGGGCGGTTGTCCGTATGCCCCATCACGACCACGTCCATACTGGGGTAACGCTCCAACAGCAGGGCCATCGACGACAGCAGGGCGTCCGCCTGGCTCGATACGGTGCTGGTGCTGTTGCGGCGAAACAGCAGCTTTTCCGACAGCGCCACCTTCACCCGTACCGCACTCGTCATCACTGCGTATTGCTCCTCTGGGTAGCTGCCCAGAATGGCCTGTACATCATTGGCCAGGCTTCCGAGCAGCGTCAGGTTCTTTTCCAGCTCCTCGTTGCCGCGGCGCTGCAAAGTCCGCAAGCTTTGGATGGTGGCCTCTTTCTGCCGGATTTCTTCCCGCAGGATTTGACTGGTGGATTGGGATTGCACGCCCTGGTTTTCCAACTCTTGTTTGAGCCGCTCAATCCTTCCCTCCAGTTTGTCCTGCATCGCTACCAGGGCATTGTTTTCCCCCTTGCGCTCGGCCAATCGCAATTCGAGACTGCCGATGGTGCTATTGGCTCGTTGGAGATCGCTGGTCCAACGGGTGGTCTTTTCTTCGATCTCGGTTTGGTATTTGGTCTCCAGGCTTTGGAGGGCCTCCAGGTGTTTTTTCTTTCCCACACAGGCGGAGCAGAGAACGAGGAGGCCGGTGAGTAAAACAAGGCGAGTGTGAAACATGGGTGACGGCGTTTTGGGAGGCGGTCGAAGCGCTTCGCCTCCGGATGGATCGGATTGGGGTTCCGAGCGGAGCGCTTTCCGGCGACGGTCGGAACGGCTGGGAGCTCAATATGGAGGAGGGAATGGCCCGTAAAATAATCGGCAAATCCCCTCCGCACCCTCACAGCGCCGGAAATTTACGGAAACATTTTTAGGCTACGAAAAAAGGTGCCTGGAAAAGCAGGGCTTCCCAGACACCTTTTGATGAGGTGACTATGCGAATAATTACTATCGTAGACGGAAGCTGGTGGCACCCAGCAGTCCGATGTCGGTGTATACAGCTACCCGGTAGTAGCCGGCTTTGAGTTTGTTGGCCAGCTCGTGACCAAAAGTCAAACGTTGACTGTCCGTGATGTTGATGTCCTTAGCTTCGGCGGCGAGGATATCGGTGGCTTGGCCGTTTACCGATACCTGGGCTTTGATCGGCGTCTCCATTTGTACCGGAGTGGCTTTGTCGTCGGTGATGACGAGGTACAGCGGGCGCAGTCCCTGGTATTCGGTGGGCACGTTGGTCAGGTCAAAGCTCACCTGGATTTTACGTGCCTTGCGCGACTTGGTCGTTACCTTGGGCTTCTTTCTCTCGATTTCTACCCGGAAGGCGGATGCTTTAAAATTGGCCAGCGTCAATCGCGACACCTCTCCCTGGATGGTTTCGTTGAGTTGGGTGAGCGCTTGGTTTTCCTGGCTTGCGGTTTCGAGGTTGGCCTCTAGTACTCCGGTACGCGCCCGGAGCGAATCGTTTTGTGCCTGAAGCGCGCTGATGTTCGATTCCAGGAGCGCTTTGGTATTGAGCAGGGTCTGAATTTGACCCCTCAGGCTGCCCAATTCGTTTTCGACATTTTTATTAGCGGTTTGGATTTTCTTGATCTTGGCGTCGCGGCGGCTTACTCGGGCCAGGGCATCACTCAGATTGCCCTGCAACGAATCGTTTTTGAAGGACAGGTCTTCGTAAGCTATTTGGAGACTGTCGACTTCGGTTTCGAGATCGGCTTTGAGGTCTACCAATTCGGACATTTCCGTGCTGAGTCTTTCGTTCTTTTCAATTAATCCTGCTTTTTCACCCTTGAGACCATTGCCCCACCAGGCGGTGTATCCCAGCAAAAGGGCGAGGACTACGGCTACTACGGCTAAAACATTTTTGGCATTCATAATAATCGGATTTAAATTCTGGAGCCCCGTCTACTGGGCTCCGAAAATGATGGTTTGTGTGGTTGTTTTGTTTCTTATTTTTCCCCGGTAAGACTTTTCCTCCGGGGCTTGAAAACGAATGTAAGCAGTAAAAAATTATTTATCGTTCAAAAAACTATTTTACGGCTTGCTTTCTGTGGTACTAGACGCAAAAGGGTCGGAGGGCGTTGGCAGGGAGGAGAAAAAAAATGGGGAACCCCGACTGGTAAACAACCAGCCGGGGTTCCCCCAAGCCCCGTAAAATCGAGCTTCTACAAGATTATTATTTAATAAAAGTAAGATTGCTTTCGTCCGACATACTGGGTTCGTAACGATAGCCATCGACGTCGAGTTGGTACAAATCATCCACGCTCAGGATCCGCTTTTTGACAACCTGCCGGGCCATCGTACCGCGGGCGCGTTTGGCGTTGAAGGAAATGACTTTGAAAACCCCGTCGCGGTCTTCCTTGAAGTGAACGTTGACGACCCGCCCCCGCAACTGTTTGGTCTTGACGGCCTTGAAATACTCCTGAGAAGCTAAATTGAGTACCACGTCGCTGCCGCTTTGGTCCAAGTCCTCGTTGAGCAATTCCGTGATCTGACCGTCCCAAAATTCGTAGAGGTTACTTTTACGGCCATTTTTTAGCTTGGTCTTCATCTCCAGTCGGTAGGCCTGGATCAGGTCGAGGGGCTGGAGCAGGCCGTAGAGTCCCGAGAGGATGCGCAGGTGCTGCTGGGCAAAGGCCAGGTACTTGGGGCCAAAGGTAGACGCCTGGAGACCCGTGTATACGTCACCACTAAAGGCCAGTACGGCAGGCTTGGCGTTTTCGGGGGTGAAGGGTGTCTGGAAATTGCGATAGCGCTCCACGTTGAGCTGCGCAATATTATCGCTCACTCCCATCAACTCCTTGAGCTTCCCTGCCGATTGCTTACGCAGTACGGCAACCAGCTTTTCGCTGTTGTCAAGCATTCGGGGAGTGGTAAAATGCTCGGGGGTATATTCGTCGAAGTTTAAACTTTTTGCGGGCGATAGTAATAAAATCATATCATTCCAAATTTTTTGAATACGCTAATACCATCAAACAACTCCAAGCCCCCCCTGGTTTAAAACCCGCCCAAATTCGTCAAATAATCGACCGGACGACTAGGAATACCAGGGGGCGAACGCTAAATTTGCAACATGACCCTACTGATTCTGTTTTTTTTCCTGTCCATCGTTTTTTCCTTCCTCTGCTCCGTCTGGGAAGCGGTGCTCCTGAGCATCACCCCGAGCTACACCCGCCGCAAACTCCGCGAAGGTTCTCCCATCGGCCCCCTGATCGCGGAGTACAAGAAGGAAATCGATCGCCCCCTCTCCGCCATCCTAACCCTCAACACCATCGCCCACACCGTCGGGGCCATCGGAGTTGGTGCCCAAGCCGGTGCCCTCTTCGCCGACCAACAGGTGGCCATCGGGCCCCTCTACCTCTCGGGCGCATCCATCGTCGCCAGCGTCAAGACCCAGGCCCTCCTCCTCCTCTCCGAAATCATTCCCAAAACCATCGGCGCCAACAAGTGGGAACAACTGGCCCCCTTCACCGTTCGCTCCCTGCGGATCCTGCTGTTTATCCTCAGCCCCCTGGTTTGGGTGAGCGAACAGATTACCAAACGCCTCAAAAAGGACAAAAATCGGAGCGTCTTTAGCCGCGCCGACCTCTCCGCCCTGATCGCCGAAGGCGAAAAAAGCGGGGAGCTACAGGAAAGCGAATCCAATATTATCCGCAACCTGATGAAGCTCGAACGCCTCACCGTTCGCGACATCATGACCCCCCGTGCCGTCATGCTCCTGGCCGATGAGGATACCCCCATGATGGAATTTTACCGCAGCCGCCAACCCCTGCGCTTCTCCCGGATCCCCGTTTACCGCGACAATCCCGACTCGATCGAAGGACTGGTACTCAAGGACGAAATCCTCGCCCAACTCGTCGAAGACAACGATCACCTCCCCCTCAAAAGCATCCGCCGCCCGGTGGTCGCCGTCGAACACGACCTGACCCTACTCGAACTGTTCGACCGCCTGACGGCCCAAAAAGCCCACCTGGCCATCGTGGTCGACGAATTTGGGAGCCTCACCGGTTTGGTGACCCTCGAAGACCTCTTCGAAACCCTCCTCGGTCTGGAAATCGTCGACGAATCCGACGCGGAAGTCGATCTCCAACAATTGGCGCGTCAGCAGTGGGAAGAACGGGCCCGCCGCCTGGGACTGATCGAGTAATTGTTAAATAAAAATACCCCGTACACTAAGCCAATCGCTCGTGGCGTTAGGAACAACACGACTAGATAAATGATAAAAAACTATTATCTAATAAGTAATCCACAACACCATGAGAATTAAAAAAGGCTTTTTAAATCATCGCTGGGGCCCCTTTGGGTTCCTACTGGCGCTGTTGCTGATGAGTACCAGTGCTTTGGCCCAATCGGCCAATCACAAACCCAATCTCAACCCTTCGGAATTTACGGAGAAGGGCATCAGCCAGGGTTGGCAAGAGGGGCAGCAGGTGGGCGACCTGCAAGTCAACGACGTGTTTGGCAAGAAATTCAACTTGTACTCCCTACTCGACAAACCCTTGGTCGTCGAGTTTTTTACGCTCAACAGTGAGCAAAGCAAAAAAAACAAGCGTCTACTCAAGGCCTTCTACAACCAATACAACATCAATATTTTGGGAATCTGCACGGATGAGTACGTCTACCAAATCCAAGACGTCAACAAACAAAATCAGTTGCCCTGGTCCAACGTCCAGGACAACAGTCCCAAATTTGGAGGGAAAACTTTTGCGGAGGCTAATGGCTTGAATGGGGCCCGCTTTGTGGTGGTACTCCCGGGAGGAGTGGTCCACAAGGTCCTTTATTCCGAGTCGGATATCGGCCGTTTAGGGGTCGAGTTGCAAAAGTACTTTAAAGGCTAACTATTCTACTGCGCCGCTCCACTCCCGGAGCGGCGCTTCTATTTCCAATCTTTTTACTGTTTTTCAATCGTTAAAAGCTTGCAAGCGCTGCAATAGGGCGGCCTTCTTTCGCTGGGCCACCGGGAGGATGGAGCGGTCCGAGAGGACCACCTGCCCGTTGTCGCGATTGAGGTAGCTGCGCAGGTGGTCGATGTTGATGATGTGTGATTTGTGGATGCGCTCGAACTGTTGCCCCTGGAGCAATTCCTCCAATCCTTTGAGGGTCTTGGCCACCAGGGTCTGCTGGCCACTGGTAAAAAAGATGCGGGTGTAATTGCCGTCGGCCGTGCAGCGGATGATGGTGGCCAATTCGTAGAGGTGGATGCCATCCGCAGTGGCCAGGGCAATGCGTTGGGGGGCGCGGTCCCGATGGAGGAGGAGATTGCTCAACTGTTGTTGGAAAACATCGATCGGAGCAACCTGTGCCTTGCGGACGGCCGCCTGGAGTTCCGGCCCGGCGATGGGTTTGAGCAGGTAGTCGAGGGCCGAGAATTTGATGGCTTTTAGAGCGTAGTGGCTATGGGCAGTGGTAAAGATGACCTTGAAGTTGGGCTCTTCAATTTTCTCCAAAATGTCAAAACCACTCCCGTCCGAGAGCTGTACGTCGAGGAAGACCAGCTGTACCTGGAGTTGGGACAGGAGGTGGATGGCGGACTCGACCGTAGCGGCTTCGGCTATGATCTCAATTTCGGGGCAAGATTGCTGAATCTCCTGACGCAGCGCCAGTCGGGCCGTCGTTTCATCGTCGATAAGGATGGCTTTAATCATTGGACCAGTTGTTTTTGACCGGGATGCGGAGGTGGACCCTCGTACCGCAAGCTCCCGTTTCGGGATCGTGTAAGTCTTCAATTAAAAGGGCATCGTCAGCTTTGGGGTGGAGGATGGCTAGTCGCTCTCGGGTGATTTGAGTGGCCAGCGAACGGTGCGCCGGCCCTTTTCCCCGCGCCCCCGCCGCCGCGCGTCCAATTCCGTTGTCCAAGATTCGGACGTCCAGGATATTTTCTCGCAGCTCAAAATACAAATCTACCTGTCCCGTTTCCTGCTTGGGGACCACGCCGTGTAGGATCGCGTTTTCAACGAAGGGCTGAATGAGCATCGAAGGCAGGCTGATCTCTTCGGCTTCGAGGTCGGCTGGCTGATGAATTTTAAAATCAAAACGATTGGCGTAGCGCGTTTGTGACAGCTCTAGGTAAAGTTGTAACTGACGGATTTCCTCGTTCAGTGGAATGTACTGATTGGAATATTCCAAAATGGATCGGAGCAACTGGGCGAATTTGTTGATGAACGTGCCCCCTTCCCGGAGCTTTTGCGCTCCGTAGTACCCTTTGATCGTATTGAGGGCGTTGAAAATAAAGTGGGGATTCATCTGTAGCTGTAGGGCGCTGATCTTGAGATCGCTAAAATGTTTGGCCAATTCGATCTTTTCCTTTTGCGTCCGCACCAGGCGATTCCTCAGTTCGTACTTGCGGCGTAGCCGACGGACCCGCCACCGCCAGAGCTGATTCAGCAATAAGATGCCCAATGCCAGTACCACCAAGCGAAAGCTGTTGGTCTGCCACGGCGCCGGTTCGATGCTAAATGCCAAGCTGGCCGGTACCACACTGGCCAGGCCCTCTCCATTCACGGCGCGGACTTCGAACGTGTAGTCGCCTGGCGCGAGCGATTGAAAACGCACCTCCCGCGCTGGAGTACTGACCCACTCGCTATGCTGCCCCGCGAGTCGGTACTGAAAACGCAGACGGTCCGGCTTTTTGTGGTAAAACCCCGCAAAGGCAAAGCGGACCGAATTGTCGGCGTGGGAAAAGCGCCTTTGCTCCGCATGGAGCAGCTCGTGTGGTCCCACTTCAAAGGCCTGTAGGTGTACCGGTGGTGCCACGGGGGGGGCTTTCGACCATTCGCGGTCGATGGTGTACAGCCCAAAATCGGTTCCCACGTAAAGCGTCGAATCGACCACTTCGATGGCATTGATCTTTTCGCTCGGCAAGCCCTCGGCCAGGGAAAAGGAATGGGCCTGGCCCCCGTCTTCCGTCCATTCAATGTGGTTGATGCCATTTAGGCTGGCCATCCAGAGGATTCCCGCCTCATCCACGCACAAGTCGGTACAGGTCAGGCTGGTCAGCCCCTCTTGCAAACCCCTCTGCGCCACCAGCTGGCCATCCCGAATCAAAAAGACGCCCTGGGCATCGGTCCCCACCCACAAGCGTTGCCGTGGGGCATCGTAGACCAGTTTGCTAATCTTGCCCCGCAGTGGAGCGAAAACTTGGACGGCACCCGGTCGTTGCGACTCGTAATCGTAATAATGCAGGCCCTCGTGGGTCCCCACCCACATCCGGCCGGGGGTGTTGGCCAGGCAATTGATCCGGACACTATTGATGCGGTGAGCAGTTGGCAAGCTGTTTTGGCGCTGAAAGGCCCGCTCCTTATATATTTCGAAAAGGGGATCCCGGGGAGAGAATATCCACGTCTGGAGGGTATCGCGGGGAACGTAGCGCAGTCGGCGAACCCCCAGCCAGTAATTGCCCCAATCGTCAATCGCCATCTCTTGCGCCATACAGTACAGCAAATCTACCCGGCCGTCTTCGTAGATCACGTGCGAGAGGTCTTTGCCCAATACCAGGGTACTTCCGGGGCCTTCCCCGGGTGCAGGGAAAACAAAGCATTGCACTTCCCGTCCCGTTTCCTGGTGGCCAATGATGCGCGAAATTTGCATGGAATCCCCAATCAGTTGGGCGTAGTAATTGTGGTTGAAGCCGACCCAAAGTCCGCCCCGCTCGTTGCCATCCAGGCTGATCACCTTGGGGCTGGGTAGGGATTGGGGCGCGGTGTATTCCCGTAATTCCGGGTGACGGACGACAAAAATACCCGCGTCTAGTGTCGAGAACCACCAGTTTTCTTCCTGGTCAATCCAAATGCCCGATACGGCGTGCTGGGGGAGGTAGTGGTGAAAGTCCTCGGCCCGTTCGATGTCTTTACCCGGTGGGAGGTGAAAAACGCCCTGCCGCGTGCCCAGCCAGAGGCCCAAGCGGGGGTGCTGGTAGACACGAATGATTTCGCTATTGATGAAATCAAACTGGTAGGTCCGAAGGATGCGTTTCTGTGCCTTGTGGTAAAGGAGAAGGCGGTCCGAAGCGGTGGCCCACAGGGAGTCGCCGGCGTGGAAGGTCTTGACCAAGTGGCTCTGCGAATCCCAGCTTGCGATGGGTTGGATCGATTGGTCGGTCGAGTCGAACTGATAAAAAGAACGCTCCGAGACCGCGTTGATCTGCCCATCGGGGGAACGCCACACGGCGTGAAAACCAAGACCGATCCACTTTGAGTTGTGGTAAAATGCTTTGGCTTCCTGCTGGACTTCGTCCCAAAAGAAGATTTCTCCATTGCTGGAGCAAAGCCAGATGCGTTCGCCATCGTCGAAATAATTCCCGATCATTCCCGAGGCCTTGAACGCTTCAAACTCGGGAATTTGGGGGGCGGAGTAAAACTGTCCGTCCTGCCAGAAAGAGGGCCGCCCATTGAGACTGGACCACCAAATGCGACCACTTCGATCCTC
>ERZ1740065.1440-NODE-1440-length-14226-cov-3.893938_pt1 | contig 14226 bp, 8 predicted proteins | sample MGYA00581738_ERZ1740065 | MGnify/ENA primary metagenome ERZ1740065 (study PRJEB43018, sample SAMN04849749) | marine metagenome | isolation source: floating plastic debris | place: Pacific Ocean | collected 2008-09-01 | study: EMG produced TPA metagenomics...
TAGAATTTAAAATTTTTTAGAATATGGAATAAAAAAAGAAATACAAAAATTAAGTGTAATTGTGGATAAAAAAAAAAAATATTAAAATAATTTTTTATCCACAATTATATCAATTAGGTTTACCCAATTTTAATTGTAATGATTTCATTTTAAATTCAGAAACATATTTTTGTGAATTAAGTTTACCTATAAAATTTGTTAGTAAGAAAACAATTGTTATCTGGGTTATATTAACTAATATACCAATAATAACTAACAATTGTCATTTTATACTTAATGGTTCTCCTCGTATAATTATGAGTCAAATAACAAGATGTCCTGGCATTTATTATCATAAAAAACAGGAATTTTTAAAGAAAGATGCCTATTATGCAGATATTATTGCTGAACGTGGTACTTGGTTGCGATTAGAAATTGACTCAAAAAATAGTATCTATCTAAAAATGAAAAAAGCACCCAAAGTTCCTTTTCTATTCTTTTTGCAAGCATTAGGATTTAAAACTCAGACCATTTCGTCTTTTTTACCTTTTCTTATTCTTAAAGAGGAAGAAGATGAAGAAGAAGAAGATCCTATTTTTAATTCTCAAAAAGAAGCTATAAGAGCTGTTGAAGCTTGTTGTAGAAATCCTTCAAAAAAAAATATGGGGATGAATTGGAATTTACTGAACTTATTTGATCAATTAATGAATAATAAGTATTATGATTTAGGTAAAATAGGAAGAATTCAAATAAATAAAAAGTTCCAACTTTATACTGATAGTATTGATTTTACATTAAATTCAAATGATTTACTTTTAGCAGCTAATTCCTTATTAAAATTAAAACATGGCTTGTTTGAAATTGATGAGGTTGATAATTTGAAAAATAAGCGTGTTAAAATTGTTGGTGAACTTTTACAATATCAATTAACAATTGGTATTTTACGATTAAAAAAATATATTAAAAATCGTTTAATTAATTTAAAAGATGATTTAAATATTACAAGTATTTTTTCTTCAACGCCTATTAATAATACTATGGCTGAATTTTTCGGATTAAATCCTTTATCTCAATTTATGGATGAAATTAATCCATTAGCAGTTGTAACTCATAAACGACGATTAAGTTCATTAGGTTTTGGTGGTATTAGTAGAGATACTGCCACGTTAACGATTAGAAGTATTCATCCAACTTTATATGGCCGTATTTGTCCTATTGAAACACCAGAAGGAAAAAATGCTGGATTAGTTAATTCATTTTCGATATTTGCAGATGTTGAAGATGGTGATTTAATTAAAACACCTTTATTTAAAATGAGAGGTGGTCAAATTTTATATAACACAGGAATAAATTATTTATCTGCAGATTACGATGATACTAATTATATTCTTTCATTTGATGTCAGAAAATCTAGAATAGGTTTTTTATCAAATAAAAAGTTACCAACGCGTATTAAACAAGAATTAAAAGAAATCAATTCAAAAGATGTTGATTTTATATCAATTTCTCGTATTCAAATGCTTTCAATTGCAACATCTTTAATACCTTTTTTAGAACATAATGATGCTAATCGGGTATTAATGGGATCAAATATGCAACGACAAGCTGTTCCTCTATTAAAACCTCAATGTAGTCTTGTTGGTACTGGTTTAGAATCAAAAATTATAAATGACTTAGATGAGGGATTAAAATCTTACTCAGATGGAATTATATATTATTTAAGCTCTCAACAAATAACTATTTATAATTTTATTCAAAAATATAAACAAATTTTTTTTAAAAAAGCTTTTTTTAATTATCATAAATCTTCAAAACAAAATATGTTTTCATTTTTTAATAATGAAATTAATCTTTTTAACAAAGTTACATATAATTCTTCAAAATTTATTTTAACAAATAAAAAGATTTTGAAAATCAATGATTATGAAAATTTAATAAAATTACAAAAAATTCATTATTTAATGAATCCATACAAATATTCAAATCAAGGAACTTGTAATTTAAATAGATTACAAGTTTATTCAGGTCAATGGATATTAAAACGTAATTCACTATCAACAGGATTATCAACGTCTTATAATGAATTATCTTTGGGAAATAATATGTTTGTTGGATACATTTCTTGGAAAGGTTATAATTTTGAAGATGCTGTTGTCATTAGTAATCGTCTTGTTAGAAGTAATCTTTATACTTCTACGCATTTAGAAAAATTTGAAATTGAAATAAAAACTAATCAAGAAAATGTTGAAATTCTAACACGTAATGTTAATGGAATAACTATAGAACAAAAACAAAAATTAGATAGTAATGGAATTATTAAAGTAGGCTCATCTGTTTATAGTAATGATATTTTAGTAGGAAGGGTTCTTTTTGTAAAAATTGATATTCTTTCTCCTTATAGAAAGTTATTAAATGAGATTCTTCAAAAAGAATCTGTGCGCTATGATTATAAGGATATTTCTTTAAGAGTACCTAAATATAAGCAGGGAAGAATCACTTTTGTTAGTTTTTCAAATGATATGTCTGTAAATAAAGATCAATCAAATGTAATTTCTAAAACGAATTTAAATAAGACTCTTCTAATTCATTTAATGCAAAATCGTATTATACAAATTGGAGATAAAATTTCTGGAAGACATGGAAATAAAGGAGTAATTTCTCGAGTATTAAATGAAATTGATATGCCTTATCTTATTGATGGTACTGTAATAGATATCATCCTTAATCCATTAGGTGTTCCGTCTCGTATGAATATCGGACAAGTTCTTGAATGTTTATTAGGATTAGCTAGTAGTTATTTATTAAAAAGATTTAAAGTTGTTCCCTTTGATGAAGCGATTGATTTTGGATTATCAAGAAATTTTGTATATTCTAAATTGTATCTTTCAAAAATTAAAACAGGGAATACTTGGTTATTTAATTTAAATTATTCTGGAAAAAATAGATTAATTGATTCCTATTCTGGATTATATTTTGATCAACCAATTACTATTGGAAAAGCTTATATTTTAAAGTTAATTCATTTAGTTGAAGAAAAAATACATGCTCGTTCAACTGGTTCATATTCACTTGTTACTCAACAACCTTTAAAAGGAAAATCTAAAAATGGAGGTCAAAGAGTTGGTGAAATGGAAGTTTGGGCTGTTGAAGGTTATGGAGCTGCATATATTCTTCATGAAATTTTAACAATAAAATCAGATGATATAAAGAATCGTCAAAAAATTGTTAGTTTTTTATTAGATAGTCGTCCTATTAAATTTGGTACAACAGAAACATTTAAAGTTTTAATACGAGAACTTCAATCTTTATGCTTAAATTTACAATTTTTTAAATAAAAAGGGAGTCAGTTTTTAATGAATAGATATTATATAGAAAATTTACGAGATTTTAGAATAAATTCTATTCAAATAAAGATAGCATCACCAAAAGCTATAATTAATTGGGGGTCTCGATTTACTCCTATTGGAGATACTGTAGGCGAAATAAAAACATCACAAACTATTAATTATAAAACATTAAAACCAGAGCGTGCTGGATTATTTTGTGAAAGAATTTTTGGTCCAATAAATGATTTTCAATGTGCTTGTGGTAAGAAATATGAAGATGAATTAGCTGGATTTTGTCCACAATGTAAAATTGAATTTCAATCTTCAAGAGTACGAAGATATAGATTAGGTTATATTAAACTTCTTTCTCCTGTAGTTCATATTTGGTATATTAGATATATTTCAATTTTATTAGATATTCCTTTAAAATCCATTAGTTCTATAATTTATTGCACAGATGATGTAATGATTAAAAGAATTACAAGAAAAAGACAAATTGTTGTGGATTTCGTTGATCAAAATACTTTTTTAATAACAGATTTAATTAATAATAATATTCTTTCTCGTTTAATAAAATTAAAATATTCTCTTCATATTCAAAAGAATTTACTTTTATATTTAACGTGTATTAAAAAATCACTTTTTATTTCAAAAATTAGTTTTCGAAAGAAAAAACGTAGTCCTTTTGAATATTTGTATTTTATATTAAATAATTTTTATTCTTTATCATATTCTTTTCGTTGGGAAGCTACTGAACAGTGGAATGTTATAACTTGGTATCTTCGCTATAAACAAAGAAAAGACAAAGTTTCTCGACAAGTGACGCCGTTTTTTCGTGAAATAGATAAAGTTTATATTCAGAAATATGAAGATAAATTATTATTTGGAACTAGGGTAATTTATAATTGGTTACGATTTTTTGATTATAATTTTCAATTAGCAAATTTAGAGAGACAAATACGCTTTTTTGTATTTGAGATAAAAGAAGAAATTAAAGAGTTATCTGGTATTGTTTGTATTGGATTTTTTAAATTAGAAAATTCTTTTAGTTTCAGAAGGAGAGTTAATAAATTAAATCAACAAAAAAATAAAATTATTCGTAGATTACGCTTAATCAAATATTTTCGTCAAGCTAAAATTCAACCAAGATGGATGATTTTATCTATATTGCCTGTTTTACCACCAGATCTTCGCCCTATTGTTGAGTTGGGATCAAATAAAATCGCTGTTTCTGATTTAAATAAATCATATCAGACTATTTTACTACGTGGTATTCGTTTAGATAAATTTTATAATAATCGAGCACTTGATGACTTTACAGAAGAAGTTCGTTATACAAAAAGGCTTTTGCAAGAATCGGTAGATGAATTAATTCAACAAGATAAATATAAACGAACAGATACTAAAACTGCAAAGTCTTTATCTGATAGTTTAAAAGGAAAACGAGGTAGATTTCGACAAAATTTATTAGGGAAACGTGTTGATTATTCAGGAAGATCTGTTATTATCGTTGATCCTACTTTACGATTGCATGAATGTGGACTTCCTTTAAAAATTGTAATTGAATTATTTTCGCCTTTTTTAATTCAACATATTCTTTCTTCAGATTTTGCCAAGACTATTCCAAGGGCGCAAAAACTTATAGAATTTGGTGGAAAAGATTTCTTAACAAGTGTACATTGTATCTTAAATGAGCATTTAATTTTATTAAATAGGGCGCCAACATTACATAAATTAGGAATACAAGCTTTTCAACCAAAACTTGTTAAAGGAAAAGCTATTCGATTACATCCATTGGTTTGCCCAGCATTTAATGCCGATTTTGACGGAGATCAGATGGGAATTCATGTTCCTTTATTTTTTGAAGCACGTGCTGAATCTTGGAAACTTCTTTGGTCAAGAAATAATTTGTTATTTTCGGCTACGGGTATGCCTGTATTGACTCCGGGTCAAGATATGATTTTAGGTTGTTATTATCTAACGTCATTAGTTGAAGGATTATTTCCAAAATTTTATAAGACAACACTTCTTAATAAGAGAATTAATAAAAAGGTTGTTTATTTTAAAACTATGAATGATGTTTTAAAAGCATATAATCAAGAAAAAATAACAATTCATACTGAGATTTGGGTGCGATGGAATTCTAATATTTTAAATGATGAAGATTATTCTTATCCTGATGAAATTCGTATTTATAAAAATGGAAATTTCTGTTTAAGATATTCAAATATCGAATTATTTTATAATCTTTATGGTTATAAAATAAGTCAGTTCTTAAAAACTACTGTAGGGAGAATAATATTTAATCAGTTATTTAAATTAATAAGTAATTAAACAAATTTTTTAATAGATTAAAATAAATTATGCAAAAATTCTTTTTAAATTCTTTATTTAATAAAAACAAATTAAGAACTTTATTAACTTGGTGTATTATAAATACTGGTCAGTATAATACTATTAATTTAGCTGAAAATTTAAAAGAACTTGGTTTTAAATATGCGACTATTGCAGGTATTTCGCTTGGAATAGATGATTTTAAGACTATAACAACAAAACAAACTCTAATTAGAAAGAATTATGAGAATATATTAACGCTTGAGGATTATTATGGTTTAGGATTAATTAATGAGGTAGATAAATCTCGATATCTTATTAATAATTGGCAAAAAATTAGTGAGATCTTAAAAAATGACATTAATGATAAATTTAAAAGTGTTAATAGATTAAATCCTATTTACATGATGGCTTTTTCTGGTGCTAGAGGTAATATATCTCAAGTTCGTCAATTAATTGGTATGAGGGGATTAATGGCAGATCCAAATGGACAAATTATTCATCTGCCAATTACTAGTAATTTTAGAGAGGGCTTAACTGTTACAGAATATTTAATTTCTTGTTATGGCGCACGAAAAGGTGTAGTCGATACTGCTTTACGTACAGCTACCGCTGGTTATTTAACTCGTCGACTGGTTGATACTGCTCAACACGTTATTATTTCTCAATTGGATTGTATGACTTTAAAGGGAGTATTTTTGTCGAATTTATATCAAAATGATACTATTATAACAAGTCTGAAAAATCAATTATATGGTCGTATTTTAGCTACAAATTTATCTTTTAAAAATATTTCATTATTACGTAATCAACAAATCGATGAAGCACAAGCAATAGTGTTATCAAAAAATCTTAAGCGTGTTTATGTTCGATCTGCATTAAATTGCCAGGCATCAAATTTAACAATTTGTCAATTATGTTATGGTTGGAATCTTTCACATTTACGATTAATTTCTTTGGGAGAAGTTGTTGGGGTTATTGCTGCTCAATCAATTGGTGAACCTGGTACTCAATTAACAATGCGAACGTTTCATACAGGTGGTGTATTTTCTGGGAGTGCTATAAATCATTTATATGCTCCATTTAAAGGCATTATTAATTATTCATCAACTTTACAAGGAACAACTATTCTAACATATGATAATAAAATGTTACTTTTAGTTCAAAGAAAAGGATTAATTATTCTTAATCCTATTCTGGATATTAATTCGAATAAAGGAAAATTTACGTTTTTAAAAAATCAATTGATTAGACAAAAAATTTTATCAAAAAAATTTGAAGCTGTTCCTTATACTATGTTATTTATTAAAAATAAGGAAAAAGTGGAATATAATCAATTAATAGCTAAAAAACATAATACTCAATCCACTAATCAGCAAAGTAAAGGGTACTACTATGTTTTATCAAAACTCGAGGGAGAAGTCTTTTTGAATGATTCAAATTTACGTCAAAAAGAAAATATTAGTAAATTTTTAAGTCTCAATAAAAAAGAAAATCTTTGGGTTTTATCTGGAAAAATTTATAAACCTTTCTTCAATTTACGTCTTTTTCCAAAGATGGGGGATTTCATTTCCAAAGCATTTCCTTTAGCTAAAATAACATTATTAAATAATTATCCTTCATTTTTACGACCACTTTTAATAAATACTCATACAATTAATAGTTCGAATTTTAATACACAAAATTATCAAACTTTATTATTTACTGAATATCCATTATACTCCTTTTTTTTAAATAGAGCTATAAATGTTGATAGATATTCTCTTATTAATCCAATTTCTTCACAAAGTATTGAAAATGAGAATATAATTCGAATAAATAAATTTAATAAAGATAAATATACATTTTTGAGTAGTTCATTTTTCTCCATTAAAAATAAAAAGATGAATTTACATTTAAGTAAGTTAGAACAATCACATTATTTCTTGAAAAAAAATACTCTTATTGAATATTTTGAAAAAAATGTTCAAGAACATAATAGTATTTTTTGGTTTCCTTCATATTATTTAATAAAAAATGATATTAAGATATTAAATAATTTTTCATATTTGATCTCAGAAAAATTATGTAGGAATTTACAACCAAAGTTCAATATTAATTCGAATTTATTTCAAAAGGATTATTTATCTATAACATTAAATGATAAAAATAAAGTGGCTTTTAAAGAAAAATTATTTTATATTAATATACCACAGATTAATTTATTATTGAAAACCTCCGATTTATCTTTAATAGAAAAATCTCTTATTGTAAATGATTCTTTCGATAATTATGAAAGTAAAAAGTTACTTTTTTATCCAAAAACATCTTTAAGAATTTTTTCTTCGAATTATATTGTTCGATATCTTAATTATCAACAAACAAATTTATTTTTTCCATCTACTAGTATTATAAGATTTCGAATACGATCTTATTTTTTAAATTCATTCATTCAACAACCATCAATTTTGAATAATAAGCAAAAAAATAATTTTTCTAGAACAAATTTTTTTGGAAATTTGATTGAAAATTATTTATTTTTTTATGTATTTTTATCTTTTTTTGATAAAAATCTTACTAACTTTTTGTTTTATTATTTAGAAAAAATTCTAGTTTATCAACAACATTCTACAACAATACATAAAGATTTAATGGTTTTTATTTCTTTAATAAATAGTTGTTCTTCTTTTTTAGAAAGATTTGGACAATTTTTTAATGTGAATATTTATTGGAAACAAAAGAAATTCTGTAAATTTATTATTCAATATTCTTCTTCGTTTTTAATTTTTAAAAATATGGGAAATTTTCCTATTTTAATTTTAACTTATATCAATCAATTGAGAAATCAAATGATGACCAATATAATTTCTTTTAACCAAGATAAAACTATTCTAAATTATTTTTCATCTTTTTTATGTTCAAAAAAAAGAAAAACAGCTCTTTTTTTTAAGACTTCTTCGCAAGAGTATTCTAATTTATTTTATAATACTTTAAAATTAGAAAAAAATTTTATTAAAATTGATATTCCAAATTCTATTACAATCTCTTCTTTTTTAAATTTAAATATATTTGATGGCTGGATAATTTCTATAAATTGTTTAAAATATTTTAAAAATTTGAATATTTTAATAAGATGTGCAAAACAAATATATTTAGAAAATTTACAAATACCTCCATTTTTACGTGAGTTTGATTCAATTTTTCAAAAATTACGATTTTGGAATTATTCAAAATTAATATTTGTTTCGAAATATTATAGTTTAGATAAAACTTTAAATTCTTTATCTTTTTTTATGCAAAATTGTGAATCTATAAATCGGAAAGATTCTTTATTTTCTCAAATATTTCCTAATTCTTTTTATTCTAGAAATTTTTTCGAAAAAAATACTTTTTCTCAAAATTTGTTTTTAAATATTCATTTTAATCTAAAAATTCCATCTTATTTTATAGCTAAATCAACAAGATCTATACCTATTCTTTCTCATGCTAATTTTAAACATTTATTTTTAAATTATCATGATAATATTTCAAGTTTTTTATTAAATGAGCGTTTTAAAGAAATCTTTTTTAAAGATTCTTTTTATATGTTTTTTAGTACTTTATATTCATTAGAATCTCCTTTATTTAATAAAAAAAGATTTTCTAGATTAATTTTTTCAAATCTTTATAACAAGATAAAAATTTGTTATTTTTTACAAACACCTTTATTAACTACAAATTATATTTATAAATATTCTTATGTTAAAAAACTTCAATTAAAACATCAATTTTTTCTATTTAAACCTTTAAAATTTGTAGATTTAATAACTAAAAATGACTTTTTTCTTCCAAAAGAAAAAACACCTAATGAAAGAATTCAATTAAATATAAAATTTTTAAATCCAAGAAATTTTAGTTTATTTTTTAAATGTTCATTAACTAATCATATTTTTCAACGTATTTTTGATAATGATTCTTTAAATCGAAATATAAAAGACCGAATTTTATTTTCTTTTCATCATTTATGTTGGATATCGAGAGGCTCAACAATAGGTACCATCTCGTTTTTAAGTCCTTATGAAGGAGAGGTTTTATTTAATAAATTTTCAAAATATTCTAATTCTAATCTTACTTCGAATCAATTGATGATTTTAACGAAAGATGATGTTAATATTTTTTCTTTCTTTAGAAAAAAAAATCAAATGTCTTTGATTCAAAAGCATAATAAAGACAGAGGATACTATATTAATAAAGCCAATATTGTTGATTTATTAATTGATATAGGATCGCTTGTTTATTCAACTTCTCTATTATTACCAAGTAAAAAACTAGTACAATCTGGTCAATTAATTGGTATTACAAGACAGTTTTGTCTTGTACGAAGAGGTAAACCTTTACTTTATCCACTACATGGGTTATTTTACGTTTGGAATGGTGATTTCATTTATCTAGATTCTCCAATAATGACTTTATTGTATAGTAAATTAAAAACAGGAGATATTGTACAAGGAATACCTAAGATTGAGCATTTTTTTGAGGCTAGAAAGAGTTTAAAAGGTGTTAGCAATGGACTTCAAACTAATCTTTATTTAAAATTACTTGTGATATTTACTCGTTTTAAAAAGCAATTGTCTATTCAAAGAGCAATTAAAAGAAGTGTTGCAAAAATTCAAAAAATTGTAATAGATGGGATTTTACGAGTATATTGTTCTCAAGGAATATCCATATCAAGAAAGCATTTTGAAGTAATTGTTCGACAAATGACTTCAAAAGCAAAAATTATTGATGGGGGTGAAACTGGATTACTTGAAGATGAATTAGTTAGTCTTTATAAGATCGAAAAAATTAACACTAAAATATATTTTAAACGAATTATTTATGAACCTATTATTTTAGGAATTACTAGAACTTCATTAAAAACTGATAGTTTTATTTCTTCTGCAAGTTTTCAAGAAACAACGAGAGTTCTTAGTCAATCTGCTTTAGAGAAAAAAATTGATTTTTTGAATGGACTAAAAGAAAATGTTATTTTGGGACGTTTGATTCCTGGAGGTACAGGTATTATTTCTTCTATTTTAACGGATTTTTATGATTAAATTAATGTTTACTTTTATTGAGATACCTGGGACTTGAACCCAGAACTAGTCGGTTAAAAGCCGAATACTCTACCATTGAGTTAGTATCTCTTTGTTACATAGATTATATAGTATGGCAATTTTAATATACTTTATTTTATTGAACATACTATATAATAACATAATAAAAATTTTAATAAAATCTTTATACCTTTTTGTATTTGTTTATAATTTAGAAATAAACCAGATGAATATATATTTAAAATATCTGTTTTAATTAAGGGATTCTGGGCAATTAAAATTACAATTAAAAGCCAAGTTATTTTTTTATCAAAAAGAAATAAAATTGTAAGTATTTTTAATAAACTTGATGAAAAGTCTTTTGTTAAAAAAGTTTTTAGTGATATGTTTTTGTTATTATTTATCATGTTATTTTTTATTAATTTTAAATAGCGGACTAGGGGAATCGAACCCCTCGCTTTAGCTTGGAAGGCTAAGGTATTACCGCTATACGAAGTCCGCATACTATAGTGATATATTCAATTATATTATAACATAATTGAATATATCAATGTTAATTTTCTTAAATTATTTGAAAGATTGATTGTGTATTTGTGGTGAATTCAACATTTTTACAAAAAACTTGTCTTCCTAGATTAATAGCTGTTTGTAATTCTCCTAAAATTAAATTTAATGATGAACTAGAATCATCATTTGCTGGTATAAATGTTTCCACTAATTCAGGATCACAGTCAGTATCTAAAATTGTGATGTTTTTTATGTTTAATTTTTTACATTCCTTTGATGCGTTTATTTGAGATTGTTGCCCTACAATAATCACTACGTCTGGTAGAGACACCATATTTTGAATACCCCCAAAGTAGCGTTCTAATTTATATATTTTCTTTTCAATTATACTTTGCATTTTCACGGAAATGTTTTCAAAACTCTTTGTTTTTTGATAAAGTTTTAAGTATTTCAAAGTAATTAGTGATTTTTTTGTATTTTTCCAATTTGTTAGCGTTCCACTTAGCCATTTTTTATTAATATAAAAGGAACCACAACGAGATGCATTTTTAATAACACAATTAGGAATAGGAGATTGTTCTTGTGTACCTGTAAATAAAAATGTTTTATAATTAGTATTAGATGCTGTTGTATAAAGTAATTGACAAGCTTTACGTAAATACATATAAGATTGAATAATATCAATTATATGGATCCCTTGCATTTTTTGATAAATGAAACTCGACATTTTTGGATTCCATTTTTTTATTTTGTGTCCTAAATGAACACCTGCTTTAAGCATTTTTAAAATGAATTTTTGTTCATTGTCTTTTATGTTATTTTTTTTGTTTATATTTATAAATATGTTATTGCTTTTATTAAATTCTATGATAGTATGAGTGGTCATAAATTAAAATAATTATTATTTTTGGCGTCAGGAAAACTACGAAAGAATAATTATTAAAAGCTAAAAGCAAAGACTTTGCTTTTAGCTTTTAATAATTATTCTTTTTTATTGTACAGCTACATCACTTAATACTAATGAACCATTATAAATTTCTAGAATAATAGTAAGAAAAACTGCAAATAAAGACATAAAAACAACCATTACCCCTGTTGTTCCCCATCCTACAGAAACCTTACCATATTCTGAATTTAAAGGTTTTAATAATGTTCCTAGTGGTGTTACAGTACTAGTATTATTTTCAATTAATTTTGATGTTTTTGTTGCCATAATTAAGAAAATTTAAGATGAAACATATAATTTTACTTTCTGTAAAAAATATTAATATTTTATATAAATAGTATGGATGGAACAGCTTTTTTCTTTACGATATTTTTGTGGTTTCTTCTAATTAGCGTTACAGGTTATTCAATTTATGTGGGTTTTGGTCCTACTTCGACTGAATTACGAGATCCATTTGAAGAGCATGAAGATTAATGATTTAATTTAATTTAAATCTTTTTTAACATAATTAATATATTATCACCCTATCTTTTTTTTTTTTTCAATTCAATATTAATTTTTTAATTATTTAAGAAGACGAGGTGGCTCGCGAAAAAATATTGAGAAAAATATAATACCTAATGTTCCTACTAATAAAAATGTATATACTAAAGCTTCCATAAGAAAATCCTTCAAATAAATAATTTTTTTTTAGACAGATTGTCTTCTTGTACTAGTATCTCCTAATTTAAGAAATGCACCAAATTCTACTTGTTCATCTAAGTCTGGATCAATACCAGCAAATACTTGTCTAAATAGTGTTCTTGCTCCATCCCAATATTGTCCAAAAAAGAATACTAAAGCACAATTTAGATGACCAAGAGTAAACCAAGCTCGTGGACTACTTCTAAATACACCATCTGATTTTAAAGTTGTACGATCAAATTCAAAAATTTCCCCTAGTTGAGCTCTACGGGCATATTTTTTTACTGTAGCTGGGTCTGTAAATGTTGTTCCATTTAATTCTCCACCATAAAAAGTTGTTGAAACGCCAACTTGTTCAATACTATATTTCGATTCAGCTCGACGGAAAGGTATATCGGCTTTTACTACTCCATTTTCATCTACTAATAAAACAGGGAATGTTTCAAAGAATGTTGGCATTCTTCTAACAAAAAGTTCATTTCCTAATTTATCTTTGAAAATTGGATGTCCTAACCATCCTACAGCAATACCATCACCACTATTCATAGCTCCTACTCTAAATAATCCACCTTTTGCTGGGTTATTTCCGATATAATCATAAAAAGCTAATTTTTCAGGAATTGTAGACCAGGCTTTATCTAATGTAGCTCCAGATTCAACTTCTGTTTGCACACGTCGTTCAATTTCTTGTTGGAAATATCCTTGATCCCATTGATAACGAGTTGGTCCAAATAATTCTACAGGTGTAGCGGCACAACCATACCACATTGTTCCAGCAACAACAAAAGCTGCCCAAAAAACAGCAGCTATACTACTTGAAAGAACTGTTTCAATATTACCCATTTTTAAACCATCATAAAGTCTTTGTGATGGTCTTACACTTAAATGAAATAAACCTGCAATAATTCCTAAGATACCTGCAGCAATGTGATGTGATGCTACTCCTCCAGGATTAAATGGATTAAATCCTTCAGGTCCCCAAGCAGGAGAAACAGGTTGAACTTTTCCTGTAAGTCCGTATGGATCCGAAATCCAAATTCCAGGACCAAATAATCCAGTAACATGGAATGCTCCAAATCCAAAACATAAAATACCAGAAAGTAATAAGTGAATACCAAAAATCTTTGGTAAATCTAATACAGGAAATAGAGTTCTTTTATCAATAAAAAGTTCTAAATCCCAGTAAACCCAATGCCAAATTGCTGCCATAAAAAGCAATCCAGATAGTATAATATGTGCTGCCGCAACACCTTCATAACTCCAAATACCAGGATCTACTACTGCATCACCATTGATACTCCAGTTACTCCAAGATTGCGTTACTCCAATACGAGTCATAAATGGTAGTACGAACATCCCTTGTCTCCACATTGGATTCAGAATCGGATCTGACGGG
>ERZ1740065.1441-NODE-1441-length-14221-cov-10.910913_pt1 | contig 14221 bp, 10 predicted proteins | sample MGYA00581738_ERZ1740065 | MGnify/ENA primary metagenome ERZ1740065 (study PRJEB43018, sample SAMN04849749) | marine metagenome | isolation source: floating plastic debris | place: Pacific Ocean | collected 2008-09-01 | study: EMG produced TPA metagenomics...
AGCTCTGCTGCTTCGTCTGTAGTTCTCTCTCTCTCTCTTTCGATCTCTCTCTCTCTCTCTCTCTCTCTCTCTCTCTCTCTCTCCCACTCTCTCTCTTGCAATCTATCCCTCACCCTTTCTCACGATATATTGCTCAGTCTCAAAATTTCTCAACTTAACTCTCGCACTACAATCAACTTCAGTTTAAATTTCGATAATAATTTTTTTCATGTTCGATTCCACCAAATGCCACCATATAGCTGTTGCAGTTTAATGGTTGCACTCATTTCTAGATGGCAGATGACCTTTCTGTCTAACAATCAATTGTTGATCACTAACGAAGTTGCACACTGCGTCGAGGAATGCGATCTGCAGACTGAACTGATAACCGCATATGTCTCTGCTTGTGACGGCGTATCAGGAGACTCACACACCGGGCACCGACTGCATGATGTTTCTATGAATGCCCCAATGGGGATCTTGTATGACGGAGGGCAGAAAGTTTACATCAGCATTCTCAAATCTCAGACAATAATATCCATAGACACGATGACTGATCAGTCAAGGGTTGTGCTGACCAGCAGCCAGTCGCCGCGTTTCCTCGGATATGGTTTGAATTCGGATACGATCTACACGACGCTGAGTAATGGCTTTGGAGCAATCAAAGATGGCTCGATAGAGCGTATTGTTGGATCTGAACACCTGGGTAAGGGATCAACAATCGGTGAGATCCACACTACACAAATGGATCATCCGACGTCATTTGCAGAAGTCGACAACGGAACTTGGGTTATAGCTGACCGATACAATCACAGGTAAAATTCTGGTTTTTGTCATTCTCCTGTTGATTTCCGCGTTCCCTCCCGAGCCTATCCGTGCTCACTCGTGAGCCTATCCACGCTCACTCCCGCTCGCTTCCACACTTGCTGATGCCTGAATATCTTTGGGAAAATGGCAAAAGCCAAAATGATTTTCCACAGATATTTTTAGTCTCTGTAGTATGGGAGCTTCCCAGGCTGATAATGGAGCAGTCGATTTACTTATAAGTTCAAACACCGAAACAATTAGTACTAATAGCAAAGAAATTTAACATGTACATCAATCCATTTCTCTGCGACCCAAGCACGCTGTTTGCAACCATTGCGTGCAAACCATAGGTGTAGTTGTAATATGGACAGTAAAAATCAAAGGTTATCCGTTTCGCTGCGCACATGTCAACAACGGAATTTTGATTTCGGAAAGTATTGTGCCATTATTATACCCACCAATGCAATCAAACGCAACTGACATTTGAGAGTTAAATTATGTTTTTTTCAACAAGTTGAACCTAAAGTCGACGCATAGTTTAGAAAGAATACTATTATTAATTTCACATTCTAGCTGCCAACCCTCAAATCATACCATTTCCCTTTCGACAAGTAGATTGGCTGGTGTGCCGCTTTGTTGCTTGAGGGAGCAATTAAAGCCACATCTTGTCACCTGTGGCTAGCTATAATTTTTAAAACTTAATTTAATTAGATGTAAGGTCTCCACGGCACAACGGTAATCATGTCACTCTCAAATCCGCAAATCTTTCAGTAGCACAGTATTAAATCCTGCACTTTGGCAAGCAGTGTAGTTGAAGAGCGCAACACGTTGTTTTAGGCTGGTGGTTGCAGACACTAAACTGGGCACCACAACCCAGGTTTGTGACGGTACGCAGGAATCGGCGGAAGGTGATTGGTCCAGTTGTCAACTCAACTTACCGACGGCGTTGTTTCATTATGGTGACACTGTTTACATTGGCTCAGTACGGGCGAATATTGGAATACTCATGAATATAGAAGGTAATGTCAAAAAACTGTTCATAGATTTGCAACTAAGCTCTGATCTCATGCCAGAGTAAAATATCACCTAAAGAGATAATGTTTGAACGCAGATTAAACATAATTTTTGACGCTGGTTTTTGTTCTTTTAACTTTCCACCACCCTGACACCTGCTGATCTGCATCGTCTAGTCAATTTGCAACGCGAGTCATAGGTTGGTGTTGGCCTGTCATTTTAAGAAGTGAGAAGATCTTCATATCTGTTGGTAGGATCATGGTACGCAGATTCCCGCTCATGGCAGCTTTTTAACTATGCCCACCTTTGCTTGCAACGCACAGCAGTGTTCGTCCTCACAGTTCTACTCATCGCATAAAGGAATAAGTGAGACTGCAGTGTTCTTATCTTAGGTGTGTGAAATGAAGTATTAAGGACTGACGTGTGCAGCTGATGATGTTTATGAAATACATTATAGCATGTACAAGTGAATTGCATGATCGACAGAAAATTTATGTTTTGCGACTGACAAACTTAACCGCTCTACCGCTGTATAAATCTGAATATGAAACGCATTTTATTAATTTCCTTGCTTTCACTCAGTGAGTTCATCAACACCGTGTTACAAGTCTGGGAACTCGTGTGTCAGAAAAGAACCCGATGTTACCATTCAATCTTGTTCAAAGAGCACCAAAAGCTGTGAGGAGAGCTGTAGGTTGTTGTCAACTTTCGTTGTATTCGCTAATAAATCGTATTTAAAACACAACAACCACACAATTCATCAAGAGTTCCCTTTGATTTTAGTTTTCAAGCGTACCAAGAAATACAAACCGTGTGGGGTGATACTGGATTCCTACAACAAACACAACCAAAGGCGTTGTATTTACCAGTGTACGAGGAGAGATGACTGCATCAGAGTTATCTCGTTGGGGGAAAATCAGACCTGCCATCTGATTGGTCACCAGCACGTAACTGGACAGGAAACCTGTCTCAGCCTCAGCATGACCCAGTGGATGAAACTTTAAAGCTACAGGCAACCTGGAAAACCAAATGAGAATACCTCATGATGACTAGGATTTGACAGTTATAGGATTATATCTCATCTGTTGTCAGTCACTGTTATACTCAGACTAGAGGAAAGCCCATTGGAATCCCCATTAGCTGGTGAATATTGTTGCAGCAGATATGGCTGAAAGATTGAATCGATATGTTCCACATAGCAGGTTTTGCTCAAAGGATTGCTGTCTCTTCAGGGAGCTGAACAAAATCAAAAGGTTGCTGAGCAGTTGCTGAAGGTGAATTTTGATGCCACACATTATCAACGATTTATTTGTGTTTTTCATGTGTTGTCTGGTTGGCATGAGTTAGACAGTCTTAAGAGAACCTAGAAATTCGTTCTCTTGATACTTTTGTTCTCTCTTTTGGTTTTTCAGTGGTAATGTGGTTTCCGCGAGCCATACTTTTAGTGAGGCTTTAGTCTAAACTTGCATGATGCATAAGGAGGGTCGACCTCAGCAATCCAGCCATATAAGTTCCTGCCATTCATCTTTAAGTTATATTCCATCGGTTGCAGAGAACATAAAAAGGAAGCGCTCCTAGAGGGTATGAGGAAGTTGCCTCATTTCAAATTCATATCTCATTTGCCAGTTACGTTTCCCGTCTGTTAACATCTCCTCAAGATACCTTGAGCCTATCTCAATGACAGTTGTCCCAATGATTTATAATCCTCTGTTTTGACCAATCAAAATGTTTTAAAAATATTGCGCCCACAAAATTAATACTATGCCAACAATTCTAAGACACTGGTCGGCGTCCACATATTGATATATCTCTTGAATTGCCGACTAGATATTTTTGATTAGCTAGCCTCTGTCCACTGTGTATTCAGCTAAGCTGGGCATTGGAAGCTCACTTGGCTGAGCATGCATTGCGGTTATCATGTTTTATTCACTTAATTGCTGAGCAAAACTACATTTGGAGCAATTTGTTGAGTGGCAAAAGATTTACAGTCTTAGTGGTTGCAATCCACACTCAGTACCTTGTGATTTGATTGCCAATAGATTTTAAGGGCAAAGACAAATACTTTCTTAGACTGTCAATAATTTTTCTCTAGTTTCCAGACTTGGAGGCTCTGACATGTTTAATCTCCAAATAAATGATATTTCATCCATTTACATGTAAATAAATAATTATACTGGCTCCATCAGAACTGTGACACGCACCAAAGCCTGTGTGTTTGTTGACTCATGTGATTTTGTATGGTATATGACGAAGTTCAATACACCAATATGATGAAGGATCTAGGGAAGCCTCACACCACAATAATTTGTATTGGTAACTGGAGTCTGTCACACTTCCACTTATTGTATATCAGTTATCTCTCTGTCTCTAAATTTATAAGCCTTGAGATCAGACACTTTTTATACAAGCATGTATGTCGAGAATTAGCCCAAAATAACCTGTATCATGATATAAATACTGCAATATCTACAACTGCAGACTTCACGTTATCTATGAACAACATGCTCGATCATATGAGAAGCCACCATTACTTCCTATTATATGAATCCTATAATATAAAAATCTGAGTAAGTAATTCTCTGCCTCACTAGGTCTATCCATTCTACACGCGTCTGTTCTGCAGCCACTTGCATAGGCAGTAAATTATTTATCAATTCCCCCTGGCCAGCTGCAATGTTTCATCCACGTTATTCACTTGCTACGTGGGAATGTCATAAATACACGCTGTAACAATTTTGCTTCCAATGAACTTGCCTTCCTCCTCTTTTTTAGATGTTGTACCAGTTTAAGTTCTCCTTTTATCTCTTCTGCCATTGCCACTGTTGGGTCACTCTCAGATTTCACAAAATCTTGCTATCAGCTGGGAGGCTACCTTTTTCTCTTCTCTCTATATGTATCCATATTTGTATAGGGCAGACTTTGTAGAGGAGAGAGACCCAGATGAGTGAAGTGAGCAATCAAGTAATGGAGTTTCCATGTTCTTCGGGAGCATCATCATCATCTTTCTCGGGATTTTCCTCTCTTTGACCTGTTGATGCGTTGTCATCACTTGTGTCCTCAGTCTCCCCAGATGAGAGTGCACGTTTAATTGTCCTACCATGGTGTCATATCATGCTGCTATTAGGTTATGATCTCAATGTGATTAGTTACTTACTTCATTACACAGAGAAGACAACTCCGAAAACAAATTAATATCAATAATTCCACTCTGTGCCCATCCCTAGTGTAGCCACTGCCCAAGCCTGGTTTCCAATATGAGCATGTCAGAGGGGGTATGAAGGTTTACATGTTGCTAGTTAAATGACTCAATATGATGAAATGCCCATTAACGGTTGCAATAGCTTGTTCCCACCTATAGATGGCCAGATTCCCCTTGCCTATTGTAAGTGCATCACATAGGTTCATGGTTTCAAAACATGCATAGAGGTATTGGGAGTGCCATTGGAAGTACTATTTGAGAGTCTGTGCAAGCGTCCAGTAATTTTTCATTGTTCTATTATAGATGTACGCGGTTTCCATCTCTAAGGCACTGCTACTTCAACACTGCAGCAGCGTTCAACTTCCAAGGAAGTACTCATTATTGACTTATTCAACCATCATGTGGTATCAGGTGCCTCTCGACACGTTGTGTTGTACATCATAAGCACCACCACCTGTTGATTTTATCTGCTGCTGTTGTGAAGTGATTGTCACATTGCTGTGGTGTAATAAGCCATCTATGATACACTCATCCTGTTATATCCTAGTGATTACAATGTCAGTACCACCAGGTTGTTGGCTTAGCCCTTACCGTATGATAATGCTGGCAGAATGGTCTTTGATGATAAGTGCATGAGGCGTAATATCGAGTTGGTATTTATTGGTATTGCAACAATACAAACAGCCGTAATGCTGTGGGATGGTTGAGCTCGACAACTAATTACATTGGTCATAGAATCATCAGAGAGTTGAAACCGATAATGCTCTGAACGGTGAGACATTGGTCATAGTGCTACGTCTCTACTTCCTACCAGTTATGCACTGGTAAGATGGAAGTTGTAGGAAATACTGGCACAAAGCGACATTTCCCGGAATATAGGAGAGCTGAATAGTCTACAGCATGGCGCTGATAGGTACAACGGACCTGACAGACAAACAGTGTTGAAACTGACGGGAATTATATCAGTCTGCAACCTACAGAGCTGCAATAGTCCTGAAAATTAAGCTGCGGGTATTGTTACCAAGAACAAGATGCCTCGAGTGAAGTCAATTGACTAGTAATAATGCAATTAGTTCGTGAGTCCTCAGCCGAATGAAGGGGGTAGGAAGTTTCGAATAATCTCTGAATGCATACAAAAAATAATCACCTCGAGAAAGGAATAGATAAAGAATTGCAACCGATCGAGCATTAGAGGAGTAGGAAACTCGTGGAGGCAATTGTTGATGGAGGTCAGTGGGCACACTTAACCGCACAAGCGCAAAAAAAATCGCAGTAAACACACACTAGATAGGGGAGAACAACTCCAAGAACAGTTTTAAATTTTTTAATTCCTTATTCCGCTTAGCCACTGTCGAGCTGGAAGAGATCATCTAGGAGATGGTTAAATCAGCAATGACTCATGTCCCTTACTTCAGTCTGCTCGTGACAATCGTTGCAATCTTTGATAATGATGTTCTACAATGTGCTGATGGGTGAGTATGTCAGTAAGTTGGAACAGTTTAAGTCGATGACTGATCACTGTGCTTTTTTGTCAGTCTGCTTCCCCCCCTCCCCCCACTCCCCCAGTCCTTAAATCGCTGGCTCCGTCCCTCTTGCTAATCCTCTTTACAAGCTTTTTTAAATATTTTACTAATCATTCAAGTTTTATATTATGCAGTTGAGGTCATTAAGAGGATCAAGAATGACTTATAAACTCTCAGTAATCATAAGAACTTTCGGCATTTTTTACTCTTCTATCAGTAGGCGCTGGTTTTGTAAACGCCGATCTTAAGCTTAGACTAAAGCCGGCTTAAGTGCGGCAAAAGCATCATAAGTGCAGACAAAAGCCGGCGTAGCACCGGCGTAGCACCGGCGTAGCACCCTATCGATAGAAGAGTAACAAATGTTGAACTTTCAACAACATACTATGAGTTCATAAGAATTCCTCATGATTCCATCCCGTTTATGGGATGCTCATGAATTTTCTTACTAGTTTAATCATGAATTCATAGAACAACCTATTTTCCCTCCTTTTTCGTCCTGAACGAAAAAACAAACGATATACAAACCAACTATGAACTTGTTAGGAACTTGCATCTTCGCGCTTCCATTGGCCCTTGCTTAAAGCGAGCAGATGTCGGTTACGACTCGACAGTTACCGCCGAGGTTGTGACACCCAGTACCAGTCGCTTAGTTCCGTGTTCCAGCCGGTGGTTTACTCAGCACGTCTTACTACTACGCCTCATCCCATCAACCTGTCAGTTTTAACAACCTTCTCAGACTGTCAGCATGCGCACTCGCACTGCCTAATGAGAGTTTTGGTCTCGTCAGTTTGTCAACCGGCACCGCAAACCATGGCGCTACTTGTTGCTGCACTATTATTTTCTAGTCTCCTCATACCACATTCAATTTTCCACATACATTAATGGTTGATTGTCTATGTCCGTCAAACACTGCTTGTGTCATAATGAGCAACTTTCTTTGGCGCAAAGAATATGACTAAACGGTTAAGCGGTTAGGTGGTGCGAGAGCCAAGTATTTTAGGACATGTCCGATACTTGTTTTTCACAAATCTATACACCACACTGCATTTTTTGGTTCATATTTTCTATACATGATTGTCAGGTGGTATTCCGTATTACTGCATAGGGGAATATTGTGATCACCTCGAGTGTCAGTTGCCTTTATAATCGCGGCACGGATAACATGTCCTCCATGAACTGAATGAGTTATTGTATTAGCTGGACCATTGATGGTAACATGTCCGTATAGAAAACATTCTGAGCCTAGAGATAATCAATTTTGCAGACAATCGCTAATCGGGGTGCATCGCTCAGTAAGTAATCAACTATGCATCGCAGGCAGAGTACATCAATTCACACCTGCTGTAAGGTCACAATGCTTGCAAGTATATCAACCATCTTGGGTGGTAAAAGTGCACCATTGTGTCACTTCAACAGCAAATAGATCCAGCCAATGGAGGTCAAACAAAGTAGATTTTTTTGTATTTTTTACTCTTCTATTGGTAGGTGTGTCAGCTATCAACACAGTTGTTTATGAAACCGTTGCAAATAGCGACAGCAATAAAAAAATGCTATACTTTCCACACGTATGAAAAGTCTGGCTCCTGTGAAAGTGTTCAGCGTGTGAACTGCTGAACTAATAGATCTGGACAAAAATATACTTTATCGACACATGAAGCAAAAGCCATTGACACCGAAACTTCCAAACATGCTGGCATATTCGCAAACGAGCCTTTGTTTATTCACTTATTTCCACAAACAGATTACAGGATGATCTTTGTATGTGTGTTAATATGGAGTTACAGTTGGAGAATGTGACTATTGGGATTTTAACACCGTCAAAATCAATAACGTCAGGCACAGAACAAAGCAACCCTATTCCAAGCTGCAGCTGTGGTGAAACTGGTCGTATATGATGCAAGGAAATTTTTGATAACTCTTACAACGGATCACTACTCTTACTTCACTTTACTGTCATTCATTGTCTTGATCTTCTGCCAAGATCTTTTGAGATATGCTGAAGGGTGAGTATGTTAATTTCCATGTCTCTGTCAGTCTCAAGATGCTCTGGTTACATAACGTTCTTCGAACATATTCACTTCCTCTTTCTAACATGTTATTTGGAGACTCTCGCTCATATCAATGAAGGCGTCACTATTCTTCTCTCCTCACGATTTTGGTGCATCACTGCTTTTTATGTTATGATAGTCATGTTGTTTATATTATATATATTTATATTGCGTCGCTGTTTATCTCACAATCAAGGCAAACCTTCATTTCACAACCGCTGGCTCTCACTCTTTGCTCTTCTCTCTGATTGCCTCTCTAGATATTACTGTTAATTTGTCCTCCGTGTAGCCTACCTACCCGCACACACTATTCAGGTATTTATGGTACGTTTGCTGATTTTTTAAAGAGGTAGGACATGATAAGTAGCTAAATTTCTCTCTTTCTAATGCAGAACAATGCAACTGGGAAACTTAACCAAACTAACAGGTACCCAACGATTAAGATACATCATGGAGGAGCCAATGAATGAGAGATACCTGCTACTGCTCACTACCGTTGGGCTGTTCCGAGCCAGCGTACTCGGAGATGTGGAAAAACTGGCTTCGTGGCAAAGAACCTACAGGTAAGGATGTGAAATACTTTGATCTCATCACCTTGACTAAATGGGAAAAAAATCTACAGAGGATGATTGTTACAGCAGCAGTTGTTATGATTAATGGTTATAGCTCAGAGAAAAAAACTTTAGCTACTAACGAGTAAAGTTCAGTACAATTCTTTTGATACTATGGCATGTAAACACCGGATATATGGATGACTGACCAATAACTATTGTTAGAGTGGTTCAGATCCTGATATTGAGGATTTGCCACTTTAAAGAAGGGGTGAACTCTCCAGATATCTCCATGTATACTCAGTGATTTCATGCTTCAAAAGTTGAGTATGTTGGTAAAATAATCCTAACCAAATCATTTTGAAGAAATCAAGCAGAGAAAATTTATGATTTGTGATGTCATAGTGTGGCTATAGTCACTATACCAATGGCTTGTATATAACAAACTTGATCCAAATGAAATGAGGCTGGGAAATAAAATCTCCCTGAGCATTCAATTGACTCATTGATAATGACGCTCAAAAGAGATACTGATAATGTCATTGCTTTTTTTAGGTTGTGTCAACATAGCTTCCTATATATAAGCCATTGTTGTAGTGACTATAAGCACACTGTGACATCACAGATCATAAACTTTCTTTGCTTGATTCCTTCGAAATGACTTAGCTTAGGGTTATTTTACCAACATACATAATTTCTACAGCATCAAGTTGGTAGGTATGCATGGAGATACCGGGTGGCTTCACCCTTTTTTTAAACTTGTGGTGGCAGTTCTAGTTTCCTTTTCTGTTCTAGATCTCAGATGACTGCTTTGTCTACCAACCAACTGCTCACCACGAATTCAGATGGGCACTGCGTAGAGGAGTATAATATGCGTACAGGGGAGATTATCCCGTATGCTGCTGCTTGTAACGGCACACCAGGAGATTCGCACACTGGGCACCGCCTGAGTGATGTTTCTATAAATAATCCCATGGGGATCTTGTATGACGGAGGCAAGCAAGTATTTGTCAGTACTACTTCATCAGGTGTGATAATATCCATCGACAAAACTACAGACCAGTGCGCCATTGCAATTACTGTTAGTCAGAGGCCACGCTTCTTGGGATATGGGTTGGACAGGGATACCATCTACATGACTCTCAATAATGGCTTTGGCGCTAGCAGAGATGGTTTTGTAGAATATCTGATTGGCTCAGGTAGAGAGTATACAGACCCTGAAACCGGTGATGTCAGCACCACACAACTGGTACACCCGATGTCTTTTTTCGAAGTTGACAATGGAACATGGGTGATAGTAGACAGACATATCAACAGGTAAACCATTTTTATTGCAGCTGAATTGAATTATGCTACAGTTTCCATCTCTTGTCCCGCTATTACCATCATTATGACATGGGTAATGGAACTCTAAGTGATCTATGGCTTCAAAACTGAGAGAGTGTGAGCTTATTGTCTTATGTACGTATTGCAATGCATATTGAAATCTGGCAAGCTATTTTGGTGTTTTAACCACGTCTGACTACATCTACTTCAATAAGGATCTTAGCTCTGTGCAAATATGGGTGCTATATCAGCTTACATGTGATCAATGTTCAGATTAGATATGCCCTGTGCTGACATAATCAATAAGAAGGCAATTTTTTGGTTTCCTGTTTATATATGCATTATATGTGACAGCAGGGCTTATCTTACTTCGTCTCGCACTCTGTATGGAGCTGCGTCCTACATAAGCAGCCAGTTTACCTAAAAACATAATATTCGATATCCTAGAGCAGTACCTCTTCTTCATCACACTATGTCTCGTACTCCGTCCAGCATTGCCAACCCCAAATGGCATAATATGAAATCAATAATGTGATTAAGTCTTAATTCAGTCTTGCTGAACAAGAGAGTGACATATTCTGGTCAGTCCAAATCGGAGCATTTGTCATTTCTCCGTTTACATGCGCGAGTGGGTGCACATGTGCGAGAGTGTGCGCTAACATTGTCAGCAGAATGACTAAGTATTTTAGAGCTTACTTCTCCTGGTTGATCGATGAAATTTATGCTCAAACTAATAACACAACTAATCTTGAAACATAAAATTGCACACTCCCACTCGCGCTAATGTGGGAATATTGTCAGGAGAATGAAAAAGGCCAAATGTTCAATGTATTTCTTTCCATCTTCTTTTCCGGACTAAAGTTCATCTATGATTGAAAGAAAACTCATGATCGTAAATATTTGATTTCATGCCTTCCTGGGAGACTTTAGAAAAAAAATTGATATTGTCCTCAGCAAATATGGCGTTACATTAATGCCATTTCTTCAAACGACAGCTTTCTTTTTTAGACTGGTCATTGCTGACACTAAACTCAGTACCATGACCCAGGTGTGAACTGGCACCCAAGGGGTGGTAGAGGGAAACTTGTCCACTTGCCAACTCGCCACTCCTCAGGCAATGATTCATTACGGAGACTTCATTTATGTTGGAACATCCCTTGGTGGCGTGGGAGTGCTCATGGAGATGACAGGTAATTGCATCAAAGAAATTGCAGCAGATACTCTTTCCACGAAGCTTGACTTCACATGCACTAATTTGAAGGAAATCTTGGCAAACTGCCAAATATATGCTCATGCAAGCGATATAACTGCTAGAGGCTCCCACCTGCAATTATCTCAAGAAATTGGCAAATTTTCCGGTGATATGCTCATTGGCTAAGTGCAGAGCCCCAAAATGCCAACTTGAACTGCTGACTGCAAAGAAATTTTATAAGGTTTAATCAGAGGTGGTTGTATTGTGTTATTCCTATGATAGGTAACTTTGTTTGTGACCCTATGACGTCACACTGCAGAATAAAAAATATTCGAAAACATTCCGAGTCGAATATATTTCTAATAAAGCTATGACAAAACGGTCAGACTAGTGGAACTATCTCGAAAAATACTCAGGCGAATAATTTTCATTTCTATGCTCGCTGTCATTAGTGGAATACGTCATTTCTTGAGTAAATGATCATTGCGGCAGCAACCTGTCTACTATTCAGGAGAACTTATGACCTTTTTCTCCTGGGCGAATATGGCAGAACTTGGTTGGGATCCACTTCCTAAATCATTACTTGTAACTTTTAGGAGTGCGTTTAATATTTCTGAGTGTGTTTGATGTAATGAATAAAGGTTGTTCTATGAATCTGAAATGACGTAATCCCAGTTCCTCATCACGAAGTAAAATAAATGGCGCTGAGACGTAGTAATGCACTAAAGATTGAGGGAAAAAGCTATCCATATGTGAGTTCATATCAATGATAGCTGAGTGCTGCACTAATGAAGTAGGAGTAACCAACTTTTGTTCATTCAGAAGTGCTTCCGAAATTCTCTGCCAGTATAATCCGCTTAGGTCATGTCAGACCTTTGATGGTAGAAGCGATCACAGTCAGTAGTTTTTGGAATACTAACACTCATATTAAGGGCTTTGTGCGGAATGGCAGCGTAGGATGTCTCACACAAATGAGCTAATCAAAATTGAGAGTCCATTGTTGAAAGAGTGACAAGCTGAGTTTACCGAGAAACATCACGTAAGGTCTCTCATTTACCCGTTTCTGGACTGCTTTTCTTACTTCAGCCGATCAAGTTTAAAGCATCATAGTTTTGTTGACTCCGGCTGCTTTGTTTACTAACAAATCCACGTGCTTACTCAATATCAATATTATTTGTGACACGGGTGTCCGTGACCTCTCTGACTTCATTTATTCAGTAAAAGTATTCAGCGTGACTTTTCATAGGGTCACAAACTCCCTCGCTAGACAAGTTTTCTGTGTAGCTAAGCTCAAGCATAGTTTCCAATTGTCACCTCAACATCGTACGACAGCTTGCGGTTGATTGCTGATTGGCCGATGGTTTCAGCGTACTACAATGGTAACAATAAAACATGAGGTTTTTGTCATTCTCCTGTCGGTTTCCATGCACACTCTCGCCTATGCGCATGCGCACTCCCGCGCACTCTCTCGTAATTTTGTGTATGTGTACGAGTACGTTTACGGGCTCATTCTCCCACACAACCGTCCACATATAATCTTTCCCGCATGTCCTGATGCACTCATTTCGACAGGAGAATGACACAGGTCAAACCGGGTTCCATTTCTGCAATAGATTGTTCAGTCATACAGGCTGCAATAGGAGGTAATTTTGTGTACTTGCTGCCATCAGGGCTTCTCACAGTAATTAAATTTGCTATTAAGGATATGGATACTGACTTCAGGGAGCTGATAACTGATAAACTCAATTATGTTACACAGTTTCTATCCAACTTTATGTCGTTTAAATTTGGAACAAATCCAGTCAGTGCTTCCCTTTAGAAAAAATGTATTGGTGTAATAACTATACGTAGAAAGTTGATAACTAGAGATGCCTGCTTGGCCTTCAGCTTGGTATTGTATGTCCGCAATGATTGAATACGGTAGCATAGTGGCAGGATGTTTTACCCTAACCAGTAGTGAGCATTACCAAATCGTACATAAAATACTTACTACGGCTTAAAGAGCAAAGAGTGTAAAATGTTGGCTGAATCGACTATAATGCGAGCTATGGGCAGAGCTGTGCCCTTCATTTTCAAAGTGGTTTTGCCAAATTATGCTGCCCGCAGGGCTGCTTGCAGAGCACCTTTGCTACGCTCAGGTGCGCAGCCTGTGAAGCCAAGGTGTGAGGCTAAGTAGTGCCAAAGGCACCGGGAGGGTGTTGGAGGGGTGTCCGCACAAGGGGGGTCTGGGATCCTCCCCAGAAAAATTTTAGCTTTCAGAGTGCCCTGAGAGTGGGTTTCAGGGTATCTGGAGTCCATGTATGAACTTATGACACTAAGGGCTCTTACCTCTACTACACTACAACAGTGAAAGATTTTACTTTTAATAAAAGTGTACTGAAAACTCACTGCAAGTGCAAAAGTGCTCTAATCAGGTCTACCAAAATTGAGGAGTGAAGAAAAAACAGCCGACTCTAGTGGAGAGGGAGGGGAGGTGGAGAGGGAGAGAAGTGAGGAGGGAGAGCAGGTAGATAGGGAGGGAGGGAGGTGGAGAGGGAGGGAAGAGGAGGGGGTAGGTAGCGGAGGTGGAGGTGGACAGGGGG
>ERZ1740065.1442-NODE-1442-length-14217-cov-12.166008_pt1 | contig 14217 bp, 9 predicted proteins | sample MGYA00581738_ERZ1740065 | MGnify/ENA primary metagenome ERZ1740065 (study PRJEB43018, sample SAMN04849749) | marine metagenome | isolation source: floating plastic debris | place: Pacific Ocean | collected 2008-09-01 | study: EMG produced TPA metagenomics...
TTTTAGACTGACGCTCAAGTCATCAACTAGTAGCTGTCCAAAGGACTAATTGCATCTGTTGACAGCATAACTGTCTGTTGACTACAAAACCGATTGCTTAGTGATGAGAACTAAGGTTTGTGTGGCTGTGTGATGAGCTGTGGCTGTAGCAACTGATCAGCATGAGAGTGGGTCAATACGGAAGCAGCGTGCCAAATCTTACAATCAGTGCATTCACCATGCTAGTCACATGATCATAGGAACCATGTGTTCTAAAAGTTGGAGCTCTGAGACACTGTCTTGATGTACATGCTTCTCTGTACGCCTCTCACCCTGCATACACTCCTGGCCACTCACCAATAGAACCTCAATGCTTTCAGCGCTGCATTCAAGCCATCTCGCCCCAAATAGACTTGGCTATCACTAGTCTACACTAATTTACTATCAGACACTCAGACTATAATGCATATTTGCAGCTACCTAATGACATCTATTCTTCTCTGACGCATTTCACTAATAGCAAGAATGCCAGCTGTTGACACACAGTTCAACACCTTCATTAGTACAATCATCTCTCAACCTTCATCAATGAATGTAGAATGTTTGCTGAAATTGAAATTTGCAGACCAGACAACGAATACTGCGGCGATTGTAGCTTGGAGTTCGATGAACCACTCTCTACTTAACGAAACAATGTCACACCAGACATAAGTATTATATCGAATGGAACTGTCATCGTTTGTCTCAGATCCATATTCTGATTATCAATCTTTTCACTTTGTGGAGAAGCAGCTCAAACCGGTTGAGTAAGCATCCAGGGCTAGGAAATATTCATGAAACTTTAAACCACTTGTGGCACTTCATGTTCACCCCATGTTCAACTATCAACAGGTAACGAAAAGTCAAAAGCCATGTATTGTGAGATTATAAAACTGTGAATAACAATATATGATAGACGGTCATCTTCGAGGGAAATAGAAGATGGAACATCAATTTGGCAGGTGTAAATGACAGTAGACACTTACCTCTCTGCAAGTAGACTCAAAAAGCTATGCGCTTCCTTGCATTCAGATGCTGTAGACCGCACCAGCATTCTAGCCAGGAGAAAATCACATGGACGACAACAAAAAACGGGTTATTTAAATGTGATGAAATTGGGGAGGGAGAAGAGCGGGAGAAGGGATGTACTTATGCAATCTGCTAGAGTGTCTGAGTTACAGACAGGAGTAGGGCGATAGGTAATAGCAGCAGGCTTACTCCGTACCAGCGTTTCTCATTGTATTTTGTAATTGTCTTCTTTCCGTTTTTGTGGCTTTCAAGCTAGGAGAAAATTCTGACATCACTTTTTTGTTTATTAATACATTCAGTATCTGAAAGATGAAATGGAATGTTTACAATGAAATGAAAAGGTGAAGAACCACTAAATAAGTAAATAAAATGCATCTAAGATTGCTGTCATAAAATATGAAACGTATAAAAAAATATAAATGTATAAACATAAAATATACAAGCTGACTCCACGGCATTTAGTATCGCATAGCTGCTAACCAAATACAAATAATCAGTTTCTCCGTGACTCATGGTGCAAGCAGAAGGCAATTTGATGACCTATTGTATTTTAGGTATTGGAGTACTGAGCTATGATCTTTGGGCATGCTCCGGCGGTTTTTCCCTTGGATCAAGGGAGGAGAATTAAGATGATAATACATGATGCCCCTGTGGAGCATTAGTTGACTGATGAGCTGTTAATCGCACCAATCTCAGTACACATCATACTCAACTTGTAACTTCTACTGCTTTGGAACATGCCAGGCTCAATGCTCCTCTCACTGCTATAGCATTCGATCAACATAACAGCGGGTCGATACGGAAGCAGCGTGTCCAATCTTACAATCAGTTTATTCATCATCCTTGTCACATGATCGTAGGAACCCATGTGTTCTAAAAGTTGGAGCTCTGAGACACTGCCTCAATTTACATCCTTCTCTGTGTGCCTCTCACCCTGAATACACTCCTGCCCACACAGCAATACAACCACAACGCTTTCAATGCTGCATTCAAGCCACCTTACCCCAGATAGACCTGGCCATCACTAGTCTACACTAATTTACTATCAGACACTCAGACTATAATGCATATTTTCAGCTGTCTAATGACAAATATTTTTCTTTGACACATTTCATTTATAGCTAGAATGCCAGCTGCTGTCTGCAAATAGTTCAACACCTTCACTACGACAATGATCTCTCGACTTTCATCACTAAATGTAGAATGTTTGCTGAAATTGAAGTTTCCAGACCAGACGACGAATACTGCGGCTATTGTGGCTTGGAGTTTAATGAGCCACTCTCTACTAAACGAAACAATATCGCACCAGATATAAGTATTATATCGTGTCAAACTGTGATTGTTAATCTCAGATCCATGTTCTCGTTATCATCCTTCCCACTTCGTGGAGAAGGAGCTCGAACAGTTTGACTCAGTATCCAGGGCAGGCAGGTCGTGGACGGTTGAACAACTGTGATATAAGGGAAGATTTGGTGGTTTCAGAAAGAAGCTGCTTCAGCGCGATAATGTAAGTCATTTGTCTTACTGAATAAGGTGAAGAAAGAATCTCGCGGTTTTTTACCATAAATAACCTCTTATCCACTTATAATTCTGGCTGACATTTCAATTGTAAGAATTATTTGCTGATTGCCAATTGTAATCAGAATCATTGTCTGTTATTCGTACAGATTAACTTCGGCTCATCTAAACTTATCAGTGACTGCAAACCGCATCTAAGTATTGTTAGAGTTGGTTTTATTTAACAATAACTCCGACGGTCGGAGGGAAATAAAACTGTTCAATACCTGTAATATCTTTTTAGTTACAGCTTCATATCTATTTAAGAAAGGAGACTTTGGCTTCTAACCAAGCGGAGTAACTGGCGGTTTCCTTTCCCTCTCTCGGTATCATACGACCAGCTCTTTACACAAGCGCAAGTAGTAGAATTCACCCAATCGCATTGTAAGTGCTTCCGCTATCTAGTTAGACTCTTTTGATTCTCCCCTCACTGTGTCCTAAGTCAATCAAATCTTATTGCGCATACGGTGGCACATGCATCTTTACAACTCAGTTCATTGCCTGTATTTGCTTCCTGTCCTAAAAATTCCCCACCAGACGACTAGCCCAGACGGCAAGCTGAAAATCTGAGTTAAAATATGGGCAACTGCGTGCGCAGTGAAGGTAGAATCCGAAAAATCTCTGGTTTTAGAATAAGACATGGCCAATCAAACTTACCGTTCCCTAGTCGGCTGTACGTGTGGAAGGCTGGCTGCAAAAGGACCGTAATTGTTATATTGTTTGGAACATGTTTTACCTGAGCTACGCCAAAATTTTACAGGCAACATCATGTTTGAACAGCTGATGAAGTTGCTGTGCGATTTGGCTATGCATGGTGACATAAAGACTGAGTTTCAGTCAGCTTGTATAAACACTGCGGCGTGGGCATAGCTGACATGACTGATTATCATTGAATGAAATATTAGTTAGAAATAATTCTTGTATTCTGCAGTCGGATTCAATGAAAATCTGTAATTTTTCTTTGACTGTAACTCTCTGTTTGTAGATTTGGGATGTCTAACAATACTACTACAACAGCAAACGACGATGGCGCCAAGTCGATTAACTGCTACAACGATTGGGGAATCAGCATCGCTACCTTCAATGCCATCTCTCTACTGGTCAACATCTTTCATCTAGTCATCTTGGCCAGGATGGCATGTCTGAAAGGTCGTCCGTACAAGCAGATCCTGGTTCACATCTGTTTGGCCGACATTGGTTCAGTGCTGCTGCTCATCATGGTGTACAGCTGCTTGGAGGGATTTGGTTACGTTTCGATGCTGACAGCCAACTTTCCGTTCACTATTTATCTAGTCCATGTGCCTATTTACAAGAGCAATTGGATATTTTTTGTCGCGGGCATTGAGAAGTACTACAGCATATGTAAGCCTCTGGCATACGAATCGTCTACGTTTGTGAGAAAGCTATCTGTGATACTGATCTTGATGTGGGTACTCAGTTTCTGCTGGCTAACAACGTATCTCATCATCGTACATTTTGCGACCAGCTCACCTGAGGCTCCAACACTGGCCAACGCCGTGCTATCCACCGCTCTTTTCATGCCCCTAGCTTCAGCCGCTGTTCCGTTGATGTTTGTCGTTAAAGAGCTGATGAAAATGAGGCAGAAGGCCCTTGCGGCTAATCAGCAGCAAAGCTTGCAAGCAGCGGTCTACCTGATCATAATCTATGTGATATTTCTGATTTTCTCGCTCTTTGATCTTGTCACAGCCTACATTTGGATTGTAAGTCCTGGGCTGATGAAGTTTCCTGCCCAGAGGTTGAGGAACATCACCAAACCTCTCTATGGCACCCTGAACACTGTCATCTACGGCTTCAGGAGAAAGGCTTATCGCCAGGAAATGCGCAAGCTAGTGTGCAAGAGAGAGTAGTCGGTTTGCGTTCTGTTACTGTCTGAAGGACCGCTGATTGGTTCAAGCATATGTCAGCGCCATTCACTGTTGTATAGCTGTACTGTTGTATCATGCTGGCAGCATTGTGAATCTTTCTCTGATTATGTTACGGTCTGGCTGAATGGCTAGGCATCTGCTAACACTTGACTGAAATCGACCAGATACTCACTTGAAATGGAGCAGTTCGAGTTTGACTGATGTGAGATAATTCATATATGGGAACAGGCAGAGGCCGTTTTATTTTTAGTTTCAAGTGCAGTCTGATGGTTTTTTGTATTGTGCATTCATTTATTTGTAACGATGTTTAAATGGAATAAAAGTTACTCTGTAGTTTGATTACAATCTGATATTGTTACGCAATCACCTTTACATCATCCCTACTTCCGCTTGTGTGGAATACGCGGCTTACTGACAGAGAAAAGTATCATAAATAATGAGCAAAACAGAAGTCGTGTAGCAGAAATGTATCGGCTCTGCATTCTCACTTGGACCGTATGTTCCATAGTCAGAGCGATCTGTGGTTTTATTGAGCTGTTGGCAGCTTGATAAACTAATACGCATCTTGTAGAACATCTCGCCACGACCGATCCGTAAGATAGGCTACCAGCTCCGCGGGTATCGAAACTATATTCATTTTATCTGGATTGACATTGGACTCAGAACGTCACTCTGCTGCAGGTGCACTATCGTTGCCAATGTTACGACGCAAAGTTATAGTGATAACAAGTAATAAGTTTTGTCAAGCGGAAAACCGAACACTGACGGTAGTAAAAAGCACTGTTTTGTTTCTCATTCTCCACAAATTTAACATGGTGCTTCCTTATGCTTAGCATGATGATCTGAGAGCAATGTCAAATGTTATGTTTCAGTTGCTGTTGAAGACTCCCTGACACAGATACCAGTTCTATATCCAGTAGTAATGATTCTTAGGTGCGCGCAACATATTGTCAGAACACCTGATGGAGTTGCTGTGCGATTTGACTATGCTTGGTTATATCTGCTGTTTTCGGTCAGTCAACAAGTTGTACGAATTTATTATACAACTTGTATAAACACTGTGGGGTGGGAGTAGCTGACATGACTAATTGCCACGAGATCATTAAAAGATTAATTAGATAATGATTGATTTAGTCCGCAGTTGGATGAATGAGAATCAGTAATTTTTATACGATTGTAACTCTCTGTTTGTAGATCTGCAATGTCTAACAATACCACCACGATGCCAAGTGATAACGGCGCGAAGTAGATTAGCTGCTACAACGACTGGGGAATCGGCATCGCTACCCTCAATGCCATCTCCCTACTGGTCAACATCATTCATCTCGCCATCCTGGCCAGGATGGCGGCTCTGAAAGGTCGTCCCTACAAGTGGATCCTCGACCATGTCTGTCTGGCCGACATTGGATCAGCGCTGCTGCTCCTCATGGTGTACAGCTGCTTGGAGGGATTCGGTTACTTTATGATGCTGACAGCCAAGTTTTCATACGTTCGAATCCTTGTCCCTTTGCCAATTTACACGAGCAATTGGATATTCCTTGTTGCCAGCATAGAGAAGTACTACATCATATGTAAGCCTCTGGCATACGGGCCGTCAACGTTTATGAGCAAGCTTTCTGTAATACTGATCTTGATGTGGGTACTCAGTTTTTGATGGTTGCGGTCTACCTGATCATAATCTACGTGATATTTCTGGTTTTCTCGCTCTTTGATCTTGTCACAATCTACATTCGGATCATAAGTCAGGGGCTGATAAGGTTCCCTGCTCAGAGGTTGAGGAACGTCAAGCAAACCTTTCTATAGCACCCTGAACACCGTCATCTACGGTTTCAGGACAAAGGCCTATCGCCAGGAAATGCACAAGCTAGTGTACAAGAGAGTCTGCATTTTATTACTGTCTGAAGGACTGTCAACTGCTTCAAGCTTATGTCGGCACTATTCGCTGTTGTATCATTGTACTGTTGTATCATGATGGCAGCATTGTGAATCTTTCTCTGATTGTTTTACGGTTGTTCTGAATGGCTAGGGATTTGCTAACACTCAACTGGAGTTGACCGTATACGCATTTGAAATGAAGCAGGCATGCCCTCTTGATGATGGGAGTTTTCCTCTCTTACTTCTGGGATTTGTTTAATATTCACGGCGTACGGCCAATGTTGCCTCCCCAACTGGCAGAAAGATGCAGATTTTACTAATCTCTAAATAGAAATATCACCAGCTGATTCTAACTAACTCCAAGGCATTCAGTGTAGCAGTGCTGCTAACCAAATACAAATAATCAGTGTCTCCGTGGCTTATGTTGCACACAGAAGGCAATTTATTGGCATATTGTTATTCAGGTATTGGAGTACTGAGCCATGATCGGTAGGTGTTCTCCCGTGTTTTTTTTCTAGGATCAAGGGAAGAGAATGAAGACGAAAACAGTATGCGACCAAATCACTATGTGCTGCTATGATGCTTTTTGGTGCCTCCCAGCCATACATGACAAGCTGTAGGACCAGAAATGCTGGAGATTCAGTCTTTCTAAACTTAGAGAAGCCATAACTCAGAACCCCTACCTCCTACCCATAACTCAGAACCCCTACCCCCTACCCCCTACAGCTAAGATCTTGCCATATTTGAGCTCAGCTCGGCAAGCTCTAACCAAGAAGCCACAGCTAAACATTAGGAAACCAATAATAGCAATTTCAGCTCCAAAATCTGACTGCAAAAATACCGGAGGCTCCCGGTAAATACGGGATACTTGTCATGTGTGCTCCCAGCTATTTGTTTTGATAGCCTTGCTTTGCTTCCCTTGTGAAGTGATTGTCATGCTGTGCTGTGTAAATAAAAGTCAGTGTTTGATTGCAAGTTGTGGGCAGTTGTGTGAAGAGACTACACACTAACTGTGCCATAAAAACACGATCAACTACGCTAATTATATGTAATTACGGTTAGAATAGACACAAAATCCGTTTGGAACCATAAATTTAATCAACGCCCGACTTTTGTCATTCTCGTATCGGTTTTTGAGCACATTCCCGCTCACGCGCGCTCACTCCCGCACGTAACTCATGCATACATATTGACGGGAGAATGACAAAAGCCGAAACTCTTTATGCATCAATATACAGGTGTAGACGCAGGCGCTCAATCCTTGGCCACGAAATAAAAGGATAAAAAACAACCAGAATTAATAGTTCTCACAAATATGTTCTCACAAATATGTTCCACAAAAGAATCCAGTTTCACAGTAACTGATGAATTTAGCATGTGAAACGAAGGGAGATTGCATACAGTGAGACGGCGAGATGGCGAGACGGCGAGACAGTGAGACGGCGAGACAGTGAGACGGCATGACAGCGAGACGGCGTGACAGCGAGACGGCGTGACAGCGAGACAGTGAGATGGCGTGACAGCGAGACAGCAAGATGGCGTGACAGCGAGAGGGTGACAACTATAGCGACATTTTTTATTCTTATGTCGGTAGGCCTGCCTGTATTTAGCGCTCATCTGTGTCCACACTTAGTTCGAACTGCGGGCTTTTTAGGCACTTTAGCTGATACAGACAAGTACGTGTAAAGATGAGCGCTATACAGGCGAGCATCCCGACATAGGAATAAAAAACGCCAAATCTTTTACTGATGCTTGAGTGTCAGTCGCATTAGCCTGAATCCACCCTTGTTACTCTGCATAATAAATAATAGCTATGACTGACATTCAGTCGACAATGACATCACCACCTAGATGAACACCGCAGCGCACTCTTGACTATTGAGTTCACTCAGTCCTTGCTACGAATCAACCAACACTGCTCATTTGCATAAAACCATCATTCAACAGCCAAAATTCTTGAAGTTTGGCCTCTTCTACTGGTAATGCATGATAATGGAACCGTAATACTATGGTAGCCTTCAGTAATAGTGAATGCTGGCTCGATCCTGCAAATAGTCAAATCTATAAGCTAATGTATCATATTTCAATAAGTCTGAGAAATCATATTGAATTTATATAGCAGTTATAGTAATTAATAATTAAAAAGATTCAAACTGTTCTGAAGGTAAAGCAAACATTTTCCGAGAGGGTATTGATTTACTGGAATCATATTTCTGTGCATAACTATTAGGTATTTATATATTCCTAATTAATTAAATTTAAATTCAAGTAGCGTAAAGCAATAAATTTTCCAAGGTTGGAATCATATTTTCATATGTGGCTATCAATTCCACTGACCGATGGACCCAAGGCTGGTATCGAATTTCCAGAATGAAACTCGATGATTGAAGAAAAATCATTACCTGCGGTTTTTAAAGCGCTCATTCAATACGATCACTGATGCTCTGAATGTGTGATTTGCTGACTGAAGTTTGGTTTACAGTGTTTACCTGTCTTTCTACCTGTCTTTCTACCTGTCTTTCTACCTGCCCAGCTACCTGTTTATTCTGTTCTAGCAAGAGCTGCATCCAAATATTAGCATAGAATAGTCATTGGAGCAAGGCTGGATAAATAGGTCATTTATTTACTGGTTTCTCAGCCCAAATCAATCCGTAATGCATACCCATAAATACGAGCACACAATCAACACTAGAAAGCAGTCAATACATTAGCCCTCTCTCCCAATTGACGCTCGATAACGCTTGTGAGAAGCAGATGAGGGAGTAGATGAGCAGCCATGCTAATTAATCTCCATCAGATATGTTTTACTCTTTTGATTTGCGTCTCAAAGTTGACTTCTGCCAAGCAAGATGATTGGTGAGTAGCAGTGACACCATTTCACAGATTCGTTGCTACAGTTTTGACCTTGGCATTGATCATCAGTATGGAAGATATTTACTATGTAGACTTTTTAATGAGTTGGATTAATAAACTAAATATCATACACCAAAATATTTTAGAAGGGAGTTCGTCTCTGAATTCTTTTGAATCATCACAATAAAAAAAGGTACAAATGAACCAAATTTCAATAGTTGCATGGCGATTATGGTGGAGATAAACTCTCACAAATCATTTTCAATTGCAAAACTATTTCTAGTACAGAAAATTCCAGTCTGCGATATTTGTAAGCATTTCATCTTGGTTTAGGTAGCAAATACATAAGACTTTCCTGCTTTTTACAACTCCTAACTATTTTCCAAAATTTCTTACCATACTCTAGTGCTCCAGATAACATAAGTACATGTATATCGGCTGACCTCAAGCCTACGAAAAGCCTTAGTATTAATTAGTGCTGTATTTATTCATAATACCTAATCCCAATTAATCTTCCGATTGATATGTCTAATCTCAATTAATCTTCTGATTGATATGCTTAATCCCAATTAATCCTCCGATTAATATTTTTAATCTTGAGTTAATCTTATGTCAATGTTGCCACTACAAACTAGTTCCTGAGCTGCAGAATTCACACCAGTATCATTGCTACCGGCTGCAGCAGCTGATTTTGACATCACTGTAACTTCTTTGGTGAGTCATTAGTGGTGTGTAACTACACTGGTATTGGGATTGCCTGGATAAATATGCTATCATACTTGTTTACAGATCTTTGCTGCTATTAGTTTTTCAGTGAGATTTACCCTCAAACTATCCACAAGATTAATCTTGTGGCATAAAATTGATCTTCTGAGCAATTAATCTTCGTTAATCTTAGAATAACTCGATTAAAATGCAGCATTAGCATTAATGACAATTTATCTATGTTTGTATGGTTGATTGCTATAAATAAAACTCAGAAATGTACAAATAAATCAAATGGATTCACTTATATAGGTCAAATCAGCTGGGAGAAGTATCAGTAATTGTGAAAGAGATAGAAGGAATTCCTCAACCCATCAAAGACCTGCTTGAAGACCCGACTCACAAAGGAGCCGTGCTAGCTCTCACCAACATTGGTCTGTACAGGATCTATCTCCGCAATGAATCACACGAAGCAGTCATCAGCTGGGAAAGTGTACCCAAGTATGAAACTCATGTTTGATATCTCTGAAATCTTGCTCACTTCCTGCTCAAATACATCATATGATTCCATAATTTGATATGGGAGAACAACTTCTTCCTGCAAACATAGATATTTTAGCGGAGAAGGTATCCCATTTTCCTCAAATCAGCAGTGTTTCTAATAGCAGTGCTCGCATTTGCTATTTTGATGTCAGCATATATCAGGGAGGGGGGAGGGAGGGGGGTTATGATATTCGCATTTTCCCGCATTTAATTCAGGTGTGGCTGTTTTTGTCCGAATTTTTTCCGCAGTTAAGTGCAGACAAAATGTGGCTAAAAAATTTCGGCATGAAAATAAAAAATGCCCAAATTTAATAGCATTTTCTTCGAGTCGCTGTTACAGCTATTATTGTGAGGTCGCTAAAGTTTCTATGTTTAAAGTGTACTGCACTGTAATCACACTAATTTAGGAGTTGTCCTCCCAGATGAAACTATGGAGTCATACCGAAATATATACTAATACATAAATTACCGCCATTTTTTACTCTTATCTCGGCATGTGCTCCTATTCATGCGGGCTGGTGTTTAGCAGACTTCAGTCCGCACTTAGTCCGCACTTAGCATGATTTTGCCGCGCTTGAGCTTAAGCTCAACACTGGCGCACATAAGTAGGCACTCATACCAACATACGAATGAAACATGCCAAATTACCATATAATAACTTCTTATGGGCTGCATATTATGATAGAGATGATATTTCATCGCTATTTTCACTACGTTTAGGCCGACGCTGTCAAATCAAGTATTACGGCAAGGGCGGATTCAGGCTAACGCGACTGACCCGCAAGCGTCAGTCAAAAAAATCTGCCCCAACTATTTTTGTCAGCTAGCAGTAAATAGATAAAGAAACCTCAACTGCACTCATCATAAAACCACACAAACCTCAGTTGACATCACTAAACAATCAGTCGTGCAGTCCAAAGATGCAAGTAGCCCTTCGAACAGCTTCTAGTTGATGACTTGAGTGTCAGTTAAAAAATTCCTGGATCCGCCCCTGTATGGTGGTATATTGGATCCGCCCCTGTATGGTGTCATAAATCCAGTAAATAGTGCTGTATGCTCGGTGCATCAGCCAAATTCATTTGAACAGGCTTGCGTGCAGATGCCATTTCTGATAAGAGAAGACATTCGAACATCAGCACATATTCATCACATGTAGATAACTGATGTCAGAAATTGAGTGTCATCAACAAGAGCAAGGTCATTAGTTGCTATAGTCTGAAAATAAGCGTAGGTAGCTGGTGGTAGATGCAAATTAGGTTGTCCAACAATCACAGTTTGGCAAGTCGAGCACTGCTACTAGCGTAATGAGTAATGAGTAAGATTATGTGAACCTCAATCTGCGATTAGGTACTCCCGCAATGAGTGCCAACTGAGGAATAAAAATATAAAACAGACAACTTTTTGAGTAGGCTCACGCGTCGCAAGATTTTGTCGCAATTTGTTTTTGAAATATTCGGCTTGGAATATTTTTGAATATTTTATTCGAAAATCTCGACATACCGCTTCATTGCGTCAATGACAGTTACAATCAATGTCACCTTCAATTGGTTGCAGGACACAGATGGTATTGGTGTCCCCTAGTTCTGTGTACATTGCCGGATTCCACGCCCACTGTGTGGAACATGTAGACCTTGTCAAAGCCAACCTGACTCACTTCATGGGCGTCTGTGGTCAAGTTGGCAATCAATATGAGGGACATCGCCTCAACGATGTTACAGTCCGAGTACCATACGGAGTAGCGTACAACGGAAATGACAAGCTTTATGTATCGCTGATCACTGACAGCATTCTTCTGATGATCGACCTTGACACAGATATCGTCACTCGTATTGACAGGGTACCCAAGAGGCCGAAGGCTTTACAATTTGACTGCAGTACCAATATGCTTTATATGACAGCGACTGGCGGGTTTCTCACGTACAATCTGGATACATCAGAGATTAATGTCATGGATAATACTGACTTTGAAAGCGACGATAAAAGCTTGCTGTCAGATCCGAAAGATTTCATAACATTGAGTAATCATAGTTGGATCATTGCTGAAAGTCAGCAGGATAGGTGAGTGAATTTCATGACATACATTGTTTCATACCTCTGAATTTCTGAGTGTATGACAAAGTAAGCAAAATGCAGTTAAGGACTGGAAGCTCTATGATATGAGTGACTAGCAGGTAGACGAGCACCGGTCAGTTTTATAGGTGTGTCTGGTTTTATAGTATCTGAAGGCTCAACACTATCTTCACATTATGTAACCACCCATGCAAAAGTTTATTTCACTCTGCAGCAAAATTTAATTCAACGATACGACTCCTAGATTTGGAGCGTAGGCCTTAGAAAACTTCATTAGCGCTTCATTTATTGGCATATGACTGCTCACAGCTGATTGTTGATTAGTCAATAGGCTCAGCATATGGCTATCATGAAAGTCGAATCTGGCCCCATCTTTACAATGGATTCTACGATCACATACGCTACAGTGTGAGGTTATGCGGTGCACTTGTTGCGATCAAGTGTTCCCGGATGACTACGCTTGCTAAGATGCTTATGGATGCTGTGTTAAGATGTTATACTTCCGTTAATTTCAGTAGAATCAACTAATAAATTACAATAAAACTTAGGGAAACTAATTAAGACCATTTTATTGCTAAATTCCGACAGATAAAAAACTGCAATTTCTCGGGAAATATAAGAGACTTGATCAACTGGCTGAGCATTTCTGTAGTACCATTAAGTTCTGCCGTTGGTAATGAGCAAGATATGATGCTACTGTCTCTACATACAGGCTCCTACTGGTGGACATGAAAGCGGGAACACATGCCGTTATATGCCCCGCATCAACCGGATCCGCAGTCGAAGGACCGATTTCCAACTGCAGCGTAATAAGACCTATTGGAATGATGAGACTGGGAACTGATGCAGTCTTCCACTCATCAGCCAACAAAGGCAGAACAACACTTTTACGTTTGTCAGGTACTGATTTAGTCCCAAAAAGGACCTCAGGCTGTTGGGTTTCTGATAAATAAGTGAGACAGATGGAGGGAACAGTTCAATGAACCAGATATATGACTTCAAAGAAGAACTTTGGGCTATCGTGGATCTCCCGTCGTTGTGCCACCAATTGCCCACAATTGCACGCGTGTATGTTTTCGTGACTCAGTTTTTTGTCTGCCACAGTTGCTCAGTGGAGCATTTTTTACGACGAAAAGCAAATACTGGTGACAAACTGAGTAGTGGAAGCAATTTAGAGCTATTTCTGGCAACTATTCCAGAGCACACCAGGGCACCTGCTGGCACAGTTACGGTAGATTCGCAAATGCCGAAATTTGAAAAGATGCAGTGTATGTGGTTTAGCTTCCACTTTCTCATTAGAAATATTCTGCATAACAGTTGGCAATGATCCAATGGCTCCCTGCTTCAGAAGGAGAGGGCAATGTGTGGAACGGAGAGGGGCAATCACCGATGTCTGCTCCAACATGGAATCAAAGTCCTGTTTGAACGGTAGTATAACTTAATGAAATGCACTTTCTTATCCTTCTCCTCCATCCCTTCCTCTCCCTCCATTTCGCTCTCACTCTCATCCCTCCCTTTTGATTTTCCTCTCTCTATTTTGCTGTCCCTTCCACTCACTCTCCCTCCCTGTTGTTCTCTCTCCCTCTTTCTCTCTCCTCCCTCCCTCTTATTCTCATCACTCTCTTTTGATTCCCCTTCCTCGATTTGCCTTTCCCTCCCTCTCCCTCTCCCCCTCCCCCTC
>ERZ1740065.1443-NODE-1443-length-14215-cov-18.064972_pt1 | contig 14215 bp, 15 predicted proteins | sample MGYA00581738_ERZ1740065 | MGnify/ENA primary metagenome ERZ1740065 (study PRJEB43018, sample SAMN04849749) | marine metagenome | isolation source: floating plastic debris | place: Pacific Ocean | collected 2008-09-01 | study: EMG produced TPA metagenomics...
CCCCCCCCCCCCCCCCCTCCCCCCCCCCTCCCCTTCCTATTTCATTCACTCCTCCCCCTCCTCCCCTCCCTCCTCCCCCTCTTCCTCTCTCTCCTCCCTCCCTGCCTCTCTCTCCTCCCTCCCTGCCTCTCTTTCTCTGACCACATGTCGGCTACTGAACGCAGATTTGTGTCCTGTCATTATCTCAGCACTCTGAAACCTGGTACTGTTCCTCTTGATCACCAGTTACTGGTCGATCATTGTGTTTATTTTCATTTCATTTTCATCTTCTTAAATCTTCATTGTTTTACTAACGCTGCTATATGATTAGCAGTGTAGAAATTTTGCTGTCAGCAGATGGAGTTGTCCTTTCGTGCTTTAGTGTAAGACAGAGTCAGCCAGGACCGACGCCTACCTAGATATACCGCTAGTCATCAAACCATTCGGAGCGGCACGCGCCTTCAGCAGTGTGGTCAGTACCGTCTATTACTGGTTGCCATTATTGGTTATCATTACTTTTATTGGTTTTTTCATTGAATCTTTATTTGTCTGGTTTCTCATGACAAGGAATAGGGAGTATTTATAACTGTTAGGTCTGATCATTGCTCTTATCCGCTGGTCTGATCATCTTTTGTATCCGCTGGTTTTCGTGGATTGCCAGAGAGAGAGAGAGAATATCAGGCAGTGGCGTTGCTCAGTGCGATATATTAGTGTCCAATACCGTAGAAAATCTAAACAGAAACTTGTCATACACTAGTACGTGTTAGCCTCCTTACACGGACGCTGGATTTCCTCCAGAACCAATACCTCATATGCACACTGGAATTTACCATCCAGCAGTCAGTAACAGTAATTTTGTGTCAATTCGAAGCATTGACCCTGATTGGTTTATGTTGACCAATAGGAGGAGGCTTTACGAGCGTTCGTGGAGCCTGAGATCCTGTCAGGCAATAACCAGTACCAGTGCGACAACTGCGGCAAAAAATGTGACGCCCACAAAGGCCTCAAGTTTGTCAGCTTTCCGTACCTACTGACTCTGCAGCTGAAACGCTTTGACTTTGACTACAGCACAATGCACCGTATCAAACTCAATGACAGGTAGGCAACGATTTGATTGGTCCGTGTGCGACCCTGAACAGCCAATCGTATCGTGAGTCAATACCCAACCTTTCTGTGTCAGGATGACGTTTCCTGAAGTGTTGGACCTCAACCCTCTCGTAGATGATAACAGTATGCCGCCCACCCCCGGCCCCAACTCTCAAGTTGGTAGGTACCACAGGCTAACGTATGTAGAGTTGTCTGCTCCTGGCACTGCAGTCACAGTGAGGCATTGTTTTGTAGCGTTTGAGGACAGTTTTGACAGCATAGTGGCCGACACTTCGTCCGTGGACAGTTTCGGTAACGACGAGGTGCCGCAGTACAATCTAACCAACCGCCACGTAGCCGAGGAACTCATACAAGAGAAGGTAACTCCTCATACCATGGCTATCACGCTTGCTGACTGCACCTGTGGGCGATTGACTGACGGTGTGCTGTGACGTTTGTAGGGAGAGTACGTGTACGAGCTCTTCTCTATCATGATCCACTCGGGCAGTGCGATCGGCGGCCATTACTACGCATACATAAAGTAAGTGCGACATTGTGTCTGCACACAGCTCGGCCGTTTCATTGGCTGTCAGAACAGCTCAGATCTGCCCAAAGCAATTTGGTTTTAATCTTTCAAACATCTTATGAATTCAGCTAAGAAGGAACCCATAACTGATATAACAAAGGCGGAAATTTTTCCTTTGGACTTTGTGAAATCTACTTGGAGATTGTTAGCTATCTCATATTGCTGAGACATGTGTCTATGGTCCACTTCAATAACGTAGGAAGGCTTGGGTTTATGTTCTTTCTCCCACCTGCCAAGCTTGTCCTCTCCTCTTTGGCCCAGCTAAGATTCAAAATCCACGTCATGGCCATTGACGCTAACTCTATCAATTGTACCTGCAGATGTCTGTCGAACGGGCAGTGGTACAGCTTCAACGATCAGACAGTGAGCCCAATCACTCGAGCCGATATTGACAAGGTCTACGGTGGGTCAGGCACCCGGGGTCTCTTCTCCACTACTTACACGAGCTCTACGAACGCGTACATGCTCATGTACAGAAAAATTGATCCAGAGGTCAATGCAGGTAACGTTTGATTCGAAAACAGTCCATGAAATTCAGCTAACCTGTAGACAGTCAATCCATTAGCACCCAATCGCGTTCTACGTATGACATCATTCCTTAGGAGCTATTAGTTGTGCTATCGCAGCATGTAGATCAATCCGGAACGTTGTGAGTGTGCTTTTCGTGGGGATACATAGATAGTACAGACTCTGAGCTTCAACGAGTCCAAAATCAGAGGAACACATACAATCATATGACACAGAACTCACTATCATTGCAAGCAACAACTGAACTGCATCATAGTAAAGCATCACTTCAGACGTCTATGGATTTTGCGAAGGCTTGTAAAGCTCTCTGACGTTACGCTTTAGGACTATTGAATATTTGCGCATTTACTGTTTTGTTTATTTTTTATTTATTGATTATATTATTATATTTATTATTATTATATTGTTGTTATTATAGTTGTTTTAGCTTCCCATTCTACACCGAATGATGTTGCCAGTTCCATATGGATGCTGTTTGCCCTAATGAGAAACGTGGAGAGTTTGGGTTCTGTTGGGTTATTCTTCCCTTCATCGATGCGTCTGCTATGATGTAACGCTGTCACCGTTTGCAGTTTTCACGAGCAAGGAGGAATTCCCGCAGCACATACGGCAGCTGATTGAGAGCATGAACTCGGAGAGCGAGGCCAACCGCCGGGCCAAGGAGATTGAGAGAAACACGTGCCGTGTGAAGACCTACTGCTTCGTGCCTGGCAGCCCGAAAGTGAAGAACCAGACTCTGGAGGTGTATAAGGACCTCTCGCTCAACCAAGCCACTGACGAGGCGCACAAGGTAGCCATTTCCTGTCTAGTCCTGTCAGTCGTCGCTCCTGGGCTCATTTAATGACCTCATATACTGTCTGTTGTAGCTGTTCCAGCTGAGCGGCAAGGTGCCACGGGACTGTGTCCGTCTCGTGAAATACGACGAGTATAACCAGATTATAGATAGGAGTTACAACCCCCTGGACAGCCGCTGCATCAGTGAGATCTTCGGCGGTGTCAAGGTCTCTTATCTGTTTGAGCTGCTGTTAGAGATCAAGGAACCCGAAGACCAATGGGTGGACTATAAGCATGGAGGTGAGGACATGTTTGTTTTGCTTCTCTCGTCTGCCTCACTTCTCTCTTCTCCTCATTTCTCTTCACTTCTCACTGCCCCTCGCTTCCCCTCACCTCCCCTCTCGTCCGCGTCACTTCCCCTTGCTTCCCCTCACTTCTCCTCTGTTCTTCCTCTCCTTATCTCTTCTCCATTCTTTGCCCTTCTTACCTCCACTCCTTGTCTCCCTCTCCCTCTCCTCTCTCCTGTCCATGCACCAGTTTCATTGTTTCATCATTAGATCGTTTATGTTTCTGTTCTCCCTCCTGCTCTTCTATATATACATATCCAGACTTCGATGACTTCCACTCTCATGCCTATCCGTCCCATACAGCTGTACTGGCGTCTGTCCGCATCCCTGATGTCACGTGTTTATCAGGTACGACGCTGAAGGCGTTCTCGGTGGACTTGCAGACCGGCTTAGTGAAGGGACCCGAACTAGTCCGCGTCAACCCCGAAGACTCCATCCTCCACCTCAAAATACTCATAGCGCAGGTGTTCAGGGTGCCACGCGACATCCTCAACAGCTCACGCTGCGCTGTTGAGAAGTACAGCTCACCCCTTCTACTGCTCTCCAAAGATGACGCACTGATCCGTGACGAGACGTTCTACAAGGGCACCAAGGTCAGGATCGTATCTAGTCTTACCGGTTTGCCCCGTACCCGTGTGTCTGCCTGACAGACACTGGGTTCTGGACTTACCGGTTCGCCCCGTACCCGTGTGTCTGCCTGACAGATGCTGGGTTCTGGACTTACTGATTGCTGCTGTAGCTGTTGTGGTGTCTGGCTGTGAATCCCGTGATGCTAGTGATAAATGAACTCTAAGCGACTAAATGGCTGAATGTGAAGCGTATGATTGGTCAGGTGTACTAACTAAGCGTGTAATTGGTCAGGTATACATGGATTTTTGTTCCGACGGCGGCTCTGACAGCAGCATTCCGTTTGAGAGTTCAAGGATGTCCAGAATCGTTGACCGATACCAGCACACGATCAATCTCCTCATATCCATACCGTCACAGCATGATGTCGACAGATTCCGCAAGAGAGAACAACTCCGACAGAAGATGCGCTCCAACCAGCGTTTACCAGGTATACTATTGGCTGTCGCATCAGCCAATTGGATTGCATGTCTGTGAGTACACGCGTTCTTATTGGTTCATATCTTCACGGTAGATAGCCTTCACTTCCGCAGAGCTACTGGTAGGGTGTTTTATATTTTCTGCTATATTGTATGAATATACTGGAGGCTGAGAGGGGCAGAGGGATGAGAATCCCATCCCTCTCAATCATCGTACTCTTTTGCATTCCGAGAAAGCATGGAACATTCCAGATCGTTTATAGCCTTTATTACTCAACTAAGTACTGTCCGCCATGCTCAGAGTCAGTGTAATGAGATTGGGACTCCCAGTGGTGTCACGCTGTAGAACTGTGTTTGATAGCGACGGTCTAAAGCCTGGTTTCCATATAGCATCATAAGCCTAGCAAGCCGTCGCACGATAGCGCACGATTAAACCTGCGATGTGGAAACACTTGCGCAGCACCAGCGCAGTCCATCGCAGACCTACGCAGTCCCAGCGCAAGGCTATCGCAAGATTCCATCTGGATGGATTGTTGCGCTGGATCGTGCGATAGTGTATCCCACAATGCAATGCATGGTATCCCACAATGCAATGTAAGGTATCCCACAATTCAGCACACAGACAGCAACGATGGCAGACGCATGTGAACAGATAGCTAGTTTTGATACCAGTGAAATGAATTCGGAATCGGAGAGCTCACTCCTCAATACAATACGAGAATATCCCATTTTATACGACAAGTCCCAGAAGGGCTTTCGCAATAAAATACAGAAAGCCAACGCCTGGAAGAAGATAGCTGAGAAAATGAACAATACTGTGGAGGAATGCCAAGTACTCTACAATATCGTATTAATCTTCTTCTCAAAAGCAGTAGCATTAGCAATCTTCTCGTACTGGACACAGCCATTTTGGATAGCAAACTGCAAAATCTACCTCCCACAACAAAGGTCATAAAGAGTTGTCTGCCCAACGCAACCACCAACAACTGCGCGTTTGCGATATGGAAACATTATACGCAGTGTACGCAGTCTATCGCACGACAGTACTGCACTGCGCCTGCGAAGCTTACGAGGCTTGCGATGCTATATGGAAACCAGGCTTAACAGCCGCGAAAATAGCGGCGAGAAATGATCACTATCGTTGGATTTCGCTATAGAAATTATACCCATTATACCTTCTATCGGTGTTGTCTTCCCGTTCATGGGATCGCTATCGGTTTTTTTTTCTTTATTTCTTATACACCTTATTTGTGGCATACCCGATTTGGTGGATCTGTGGAGACTGTGGTCAGCTCATTTCTGATTCCTCATTTTATCATCATTTTTACCAACTTTTACCCGACGGACCCTTTCACCCGCTAGGGTACGTGCTGGTATGTGTAGCCTACAATCCTTAGTTGTGGAAGGGTGGCATACAGTCCGTAGTCAGTAGTTATTCCCAGAGTTATGGCTAACCGGAGTAGGAGCCATGTGACTGCTCGTTTGCTTACTTACATGTCTGATGTGTATTTTCTCTGCTCAGATGAGGAGAGTTCAGATGACCTGTATACCGACACTAAGCAGTCAACCAAACTACCGAATGACTCGTCCTCTACTGACGCTCCCCCTACTGACGCTCCTGTCGCCAGTACCGGTGGCGGATCCAGCAGCCTCTGGCCTACTAACTCTCTACCCCCGTATGATGAGACAGACCGGCTGCTCTGTCAGCAGTCTGATGGTGCCGCTGATTGCGGCAGCGATGCCGCTAGCGCTGACCTAGATGGTCTGCCCCTCGGGGCAAGCGCTGATATTGACGATATGGACGATGCGGCCGGCAAGTCACCCGGTCAACTATCGGCATCGCTGTCACCTATACAGCCAGACGATATGGATCCGCCCTTGTCAGACTCTCTACTGTTGGAGGAACGATTGAACAACGAGCTGGCTAAAGACAATACACTCCGTAACCTCGACGATCAGCTCATGCCTAATGAAAATGACTCCAATGAGAGATTTGGGTTCGAACCCATGGATGTGGACACGACTTCGAATCCTGTAGACTCTGACTTGCAGGAACTATATTTTTTCACAGAGCGAATGCCTGACGATCCCTCAGGAAGAAATGGTAAAGCTTGTCTTTTATCAACCCTCTACCCTTACTGTCCCACTTCCCTACCCCTCTACTTCCATATCTCCCCACCAGTGAGACATGTGCAGCAGCTGTACCTTAGTGCATACCTGAATGTTTACGCATGCCTTCACATCTTGCAGTGATAAGAGTACAGTTAGACAAGAGAATCACCATCAGTCAGCTGAAGGATCTGCTTGCACCGTTTATCGATGTACCCACTGACCTGTTCAAGATGTATCGCGTCTTCTCCAACAATCAGGTACACCTGCACTCACTTACTGCAGTGATGTCACACCATTTTATTGTGAGATAAGCTCTCATTGACTTCCCGCTCTCGGCTGTAGGAGATTGAGAGCGGTAACCAGGACACGCTGACGTCGGTGAGTGACAATTCCAAGATGGTCGCCCAGCTCAGCCGGCCGCTCGCTGCTGGCGAGTACAACATCAAATTCTACGAGCTGAAGATCAACGCCAGGACGTCTGCTGAGGTGAGATCTTCGATCTCCTCTGTAATGGCCGTTCCTAATAAATGAGCAAATCAATCTGACAGATTTCACTTGATACCTGATCTGGATATCGTAGTAATTACTGCAGTCTGTAACTGTAACGGAGTGGGATGTGTGACCCTCACTAAGCTCTATATAGCTAAAACTAATGTTTTGATAGCGTTGCTGAGGAACTCATTATAAACGCTTTAAATAGAACCTCGGTATAATTACCACACTTACAGTAGTTGTTTCCCCTAAAATTTCTCAAAATGAGATGTAAAAAAGAATGTTTGAAGAATTTGTCAATAACCACGGAAGAATTCTTGACGAGTTCTCCGATAATTCTTGAAGGACTTCCGGGGTGAGGAAATAGGTAATTACTGTGATCTGATTTGGAAAGGCATTGCTGCCAATGCTGGTTGTTTTCCTCTTGAAGCCAAAGCAATTGGTTATTTTACAGGCGATGCCGTACCTGTTTGAGATGGTGCTCAGTAGAGGTATGAAGATCGAGCAGGTGAAGAAGTTCGTCTCGGACGAGCTCGCAATGGAGTTTGATCGTGTCGTACCCACCGAAAGGTGAGTCGTTGATCGTGTTCTTAGTGGGCGTGGCCTCTGGTGATCCCAGTGGGCGTGGCCTCTGGTGATCCCAGTGGGCGTGGCCTCTGGTGATCCCAGTGGGCGTGACCTCTGGTGATCCCAGTGGGCGTGGCCTCTGGTGATCCCAGTTGGTGCAGTTTATGGTACTGTAGAACCGGATTTGATGGCGACTGGAACGTTAGCGTTTCCTTCAAACTCATCAAGGAATCGAAGTGATAGCGATCTAACGATAGCGATCCCATAAATGGGAAGACAACTCCTATATAAGTTATAGTGGCCGTAATTTCTGTCGCGTTATCTAATGATGGCGATGATTAATGGGTCGCTATTATTCCGCAGTAGACAGTAGCTATCAAATCTGCTTCTACAGTATTCCTATTGGGTGCGGTTTTCTCTATGTTCAATCGATGCACATGGTATGACTAAGTTCTTAGTGGGCGCGGCTTGCTCGTTGAATGTGCTGATTTTATTCAGGATTCGATTACGTAAGAAGACTTGGAAGAACCCGAGTACAGTGATGACGGACGGTCAGGTCATCGACAAGGATGTCTACATTCACAGCCACTGGGAGATGTTCGTTCAAATCCTCGATGGTCTGTTCACGCTCCCCTTGTACAGCATGCAGGCTGCCAGTGGCGCCATCTGGTGCCTCATGTCATCGGTTGTTACTGTGTTACAGGGCCCGAGGGTGAGGTGTCAGCCAATGACATCTGTCTGTTCGTCCAGCGGTGGTATCCGTCACGACACGAGTACGGCGAGATGACAGACTTGTCGGTATCCAGCTGCTCGGATCAGGCAGCGCTGAAACAGAAGGTAACATAACGCCAAACTAACGCTGTTGGTCAGATTTATACCGGTGTCAGTTCAACTGATGAATGGTTCTTGCTGTCTCAGATTTCGGAGTTGTCTGGCATCGACGTGGCTAACGTAGACATAGCCAAGGGTAAGGGGGAGTTCCCCGGTCGAGTGTCGGCACTGGAGGCACAGAAAGTTGGCTTGGATTGGAACCCCACCTCCTCGAACAAACTCATCTCGCACCCGCTGTTCCTCGACCATGGTTACGTCATATTCTATCGGTACGCCTAAATGCAGATTGGTCGGCTAATTGCGACGCTGCGACATGGCGGACTATGCTGGAACTCTTTAACTGATGTCTGTCTGTTTTAGAGACAAGACGGAGCCTGTGGAGAAGCTCACTGCCGAGCGAAGGAAGGCCATCACCGTGGAAGAGAACGGTATCTACGGCAAGCCGACTTACAACAGTTACACCCGGAAGGAGAACGCGTTAAAGATATTCACGGACGATCACGGTCCCTCCTCTCCCCCAGCAGCTTCAACCACAATGGTGACTACCGCATCGGACGACTTAGACTGATTAATCGACGATGGGAGAAGTGTAGCAAATAGACTCGAGCGTCCGTTGCTGTTGCGCTCGAACGAATGCCGTGAAAATCTCCCAAGCGGCAATCATAATTTTTTGTACGTATTTTTTTCCAGATTTTATTGTGATCATGATATGCCTGGTTTTCCCTACGTGACATGATCCATGTCTCTTGTCCTATCAGCACGCTGAAGAGACATATAGCAACCAATGAACATTGGCTGTGTATTCATACTGTCCAATCGGCTGGCTGCCTTTCATCTAGGTCAATTTCCTATAGATTGTTATAAGTTTTCAAATTTAACGTTATACAGTATACCCATTGATAAATAAAACAAACTCACTCTACAAGTACACCGAGGCATTCCTCGCCGATACCTGTAGCCATGTTTTGATTGAGTGTCAACGTCTTTTAGTCGACAGATGTCAAACAGGAGGCGTAACGTCTTGACATCTCCGCTGCTTGTTTGACATGTTCCTCCCTCTCTGAGACGTCTGCGTGCATATAAAGTATCTCTGCCACATACAAACTCATCACTTGATGGACTGTTGAGACTGGGAGGATGAGGCTGCTTCTCTCTGCTGCTCTTACGCTGACGCTGCTTACGGTATTGTGCTATATTCTGTTTGCCTCTCCTTCGCTATCTCCCTCTCTCCTTCGCTATCTCCCTCTCTCCCTCCATCTCCTTCCCTGTCTCCTCTCCTTATCCTACTATCATACGCTGTAAGATTTAGCTGGTGAGTTATCTCCACTGTTGCAGATTATCTTAGCTCAGAAAAGTACGCAAATAGCAGAAACCGATCTCAGGAGAGAGGGATGCAATTACTTGGCATACCCCGGGTCAAAGATCACCGTGTTCTGCGCTTACGGAGTGGAATGTGTCAGGAAGACCACAGATCCCAGTTTCTGCAGATGTGATGAAGGAACGGCTGATGAATTTGTGAGTTGAAGCGCTCTTGCTGATATCGTAATGCTACCGGTTTTCGACAAATTGGTTCCCAACTGCTTGGCTTGTTGCAGATTAATCCTTATCGCCCTTGCACTGAGGAAAGATTCTGGCCTGGAGGAAGAGTGTGACCACGAAGACAACTTGGATAATTATTTTGCCCACTTTACAAAGATCTGCTGGGTTAATACTTGAACTTCAATACAATTTCTGCTTCAAAATCATGTGAACTGCGTTTCATTTTCTGTGCTGTGTGGTGTTAACCAGGATTACACCCTGTATATCCACGTCGTATGAACAGTTACGCTGTCACAGTCAGTCGCCATTGTTCCTCGTAGTGGTAAATACTACAGCACTATAAATACTGTACTCTATCCACGTGTGCGGCTGTGTTTTGTTTTGGTGTTAGCAGTGGCTTGAGCAGCAGCGACAAAATTAACAAAAAAATGGACAATGGCTTCTACTTCTGCTGCTACTGCTGTGTAAATATCTCCATGTTAGCCATAGACATCTCCTGCTTTCTGTGACTATGGAGCTGAGGCTGAGGACAGTCAGATGTCTGGATTTTGGGACTGCTTGCATAGACATCATAAGTAGTACTTGGCCGATAGCTCAAGTATTAAAAGTATCACGATACTGGCCGCTTTCAATATTTGATACCTGGGCTTTTGATTCTTTCGGTTTCGATACCAGCTGTGCGATACTGCGGATACTGGCTGGAAATGCAATCATTTCGATACTTGCTGACCACAAATATTCCCCCCCCCCACCCTAGAAATGGCTCTGCATGCTAACAAGAATCGACAGTATCGAATTGATTTAGCAGGTATCGAAGCTCCATGGTATCAGTATCAAGTATCGAAAGTATCGAATCTCTGTGCTTTGGAATCAATATCGTTTCTGTTCCTAGTATCAGTCAAGCACTAATCATAAGTGAGGAAGCATCAGATGAGGAAGTAGCTCCTAGTCCTACAGACCTAAGTCTTCTATGGCTGCTGGTGCTGGTACAGACAGCTCCCAAACCGCAAGAAGAGCAGCAGAGCTGACCTTTGACCCCAACTGACACCACTATTACCTTCACTACTGCTGTATATGCACATCAGTTGCTGAGGTCGCGATTCATGATTGCCATTTTCTATCGTCTCACCACGGTGTCTGAAGCCGTGCCCTACTGATCTTCAACTGTAGATGACATCGGGGCTGCAATCTACCTGGGAAAGTATCTTCTCATTGAGGATGGAACTGCGTCACCTGCTGTTGGTGATGACCCTGGCTATGACTGTCTCCCACGCAGTGCAGACTCCGTGAGTAGATTCATATATTACCTTTCTGTCTACCTGAACTATCCAGGGTTATATCAGCAGCTTACTGGCATACAAGTTGGCTTAGTCGAGGTAGCAAGCACTATTGCTGACGATGTTGGGGGTGGAGTTGGAGCAAGGCTGGATTCAGGCTAGATGCCGGACCACATCAAATTTAGTGATTCCAGATTTGACGAGCTCTGATTTTTCTGATTTCGGTTTCTGTGCCTACGTGTAAACAATCGGTTAGGCATTCAACAGACACAAGCTGCCGTTCGAGCATGGTATCATAGACTTGTGGAGGATCTCCGATGTGTTACTAGAGCCATCAGAGATCATCCACAAATCGTGGATGATCTGATGTGGATGAAGTTGTAGATGATCTCTGGAGCCATCTAGTATTCCACTAGAGGTGATAAGCAAGCGTCTGTCTGTATGCACCTGCGATAGGTCAAAGCTAACGTATTGTGATAGTCCAATGAGTGAACGGCTCGGCCGAAGAACTGGGTCATGACCTTTCACTAGCCAATAGCGTGGAAGATGAAGCGAATGACGTCAAACCTGCTAAACTTGGAAGCATCTGCTGCTTTGTGACACTTTGGCCAGTATGCACTAGGTTCACCCGTAGTGGGCAGAAAGATAGAAATTACCACCGGCTGACATGATCCCATGAACCAACTGTCCATCACTGTCATCGCATGCCTGTAGACGCGCAAGCAACACAAGTTCTGGTCAAAGCAGCAATTATATTTGGAACACGCTGAAGCTGTCTTTGCTTTCCCGCTTACCTCTATCTGAACAGTACAGTATTTGCTGAGGAAACACTTGCGATGCGAAGTTAATCATTCCCTTCATTGAATTATGAACTGATAAACTGAAACTGATAAATGGAAACTGGTAGAACTTTGCGTCCTCTAAACCAGGGATCTCAACTTGGATAAACTGAAGAGGACACACACAAGACAGTTTGATCCTGAGCTGTAAAATTTCACCGATCAATGTGTCAGCAGTTTCCAAAATCCGTTCTCGAAATCTGTCATGTAGTCCTGACACAAGGTCAAAATATAAACAGCAACGATGAAATGTACTTGAATGTAATTACTTGAGGCCTCTGTCTGACCTATTCTCAGATTATACTGGGGTGAGGGGCTGCATGTAAGATGCTGCTGATAAACAGTGTGGCAGTGGTATAGCGGTATGAGGTTGTCCTCAATAGCGGTGCCGAGGATCTCTGGCTCTAAGCTGCCATCCTTGCGTCTCATGACCTCTCACAGAAGCGCTGCCATTGGACAGCGCCGTAGGAGAGACTCGGTGGGCTGAGCCCAGGTCAGCTGACACTCAATGGCTATTTACTAGTTGAGATGTTTATTGAAAAGTTCTACTAAGCTAGTGATTTCATAGCTGTGGTCAGTAGTAAACTCAGACAGCTCACAAGTGGCTCGAAAGATGGCAATCACTCATCAACCACCCATGGGGTGCAAGCGGCCAATCAAAGTGAAGGCATGAATTAGGTCAATTCCTGCAAAGCTGGGGTGATAATATGCAATAGAGAAAGCTGAGCATCCTACTCCAACTCACTGAGCATACAGTGCATAGACAACAGAGCAACATAGTTAGGGTACAGACAACCAATCCTATTGGTTGGGCAGCTATGGCAGTTCTCTTGCAGAATTGCCTTATGATTTATATGATTTGGTCCTCTCGTGGTGAGGACAACTCCAAATTCTGAGCAGTCTCCCTCCCCCCCCCACAATAGCTGGAAATCGGTCTATTGGCAAGTATTTTACTACATGCTAAAATGCAAATATTGTCCACGCATGAACATTCCATTCTACAGTACATGCATATCTCACATCAGCATTTTTCTGACTTCATCTTTTCCTGCGACCAAAGCACTAAAACTGCTAAATGTATCGTCACACCCTGTTTCAGTACATGGTGGTGTTCATCGTTTGTTGTTCACCAGTTCGTTGAACTATATTGAACAATGGTGAAAAGTGAACAACTGCTCCTCACATGCTCTTGCGTTTGACTCAGAACGTGTGCTGCCCGCCACCATTCCACTCTCCCTGTATCAGATATGTATCGTGTGAAGGATTTATTCATCTGTGCGTTTGACACTTGGTTGAAGCGTGATTTTCGTGATTTCAGTTTTGTAGAATTCGGTAGTCTGGAGGCCTTTGATGAATTATCCAATTTACCCACTGGTGACTTGCAAGGAATAAACGTACTGAGAGAGGACAAATCCCACCCAGGAAGCATTTTATACTCGCAGAGGACAGCCATATTGAGATACACGCCAGGTAGGCCAATGACAGTGATAGCAGGCAGTGTCAACAGCTTGGGTCTAGTCAATGGCGAAGCCAGTATGGCTCGATTTCAATCAATCTCTGACTTTGTGTTCTACAAACCGGAACGTATCGCCATCGCTGACTTTACTAATAACTGTATCAGAGACCTTGACCTTGAGTCTAATTCCGTTTCCAACATGGCAGGCATTTGTAAGATGGGATCTTTTACGTCGCATGACTTTATGTATCCCAGAAGCCTAGTGTACCTGAGACATCAATCCTACTTCATTGTCTCTGTACACAAGAGTGCTACCTCCCAAACCCAACTGGTGACAATAGACTTACCCTCTGGGGTCGTGTCCTCATTCAACGTAGTGCTCCGAGGCATGTATAGTTTATTACTGGATGAGTCAGAGACAGTGCTCTATGTCAGCTATTGGAATGGACTGGCCAAGGTGGATCTGACTTCTCACCAACCTGCTGGTCTGAATGACGCCATAAGTTTTAATGTTATGAATCTTCGCCCTATTCGCGATATGGTATGGCTGGTGGATGGTGAGATCATAGCCGCTGTAACAGATCAGAGAGTCGCAGTGATAGACCTGCAGTTCAAAGAGACTTACTTCCTGTGCTCTGGTGAGTATCCCTTTTCCTGGGGGGGGGGGGGGGGGGGCCGGGGCAGCGACGAGAAAAAGAAAGGGAGGGAGGGAAGGGAGGGGGGAGAAGAAAAGAAAAGAAGTGGAAGAAGAAAAGA
>ERZ1740065.1444-NODE-1444-length-14211-cov-4.233258_pt1 | contig 14211 bp, 11 predicted proteins | sample MGYA00581738_ERZ1740065 | MGnify/ENA primary metagenome ERZ1740065 (study PRJEB43018, sample SAMN04849749) | marine metagenome | isolation source: floating plastic debris | place: Pacific Ocean | collected 2008-09-01 | study: EMG produced TPA metagenomics...
TTGCACGCATTTAGACACGATGCGGCCGAAAGAGGGCTCTTATGCGGATCTCATCACTTTTGTTGCGGATCGTCCCGGGCATGACCTGCGCTATGCGATTGACCCCAGCCATATCCGCGAAGCGCTGGGATGGCGGCCTTCGGTGACTTTGGAAGAGGGGCTGGAGAAGACGGTGCGTTGGTATCTGGAGAACGAAGAGTGGTGGCGGCCTCTGCAAGAGCGGCAAGGCGTGGGTCAACGTCTGGGCAAAGCCTAACTTATGTGCCGTTTTATGTGCTGTTTTATGTACCGTGCGCGAGCCGATTTTTGCCATTGAACAAGAGATGCAAGAGCGGCACGCGGCGGATCACCAAACGGTGCAGGGCGTAGGTCAGCGCAAAGGCCAGCACGATCACGAGGGCAAACTGTGCGACAAAGGGCAGGGGCCATGTCGTGACCCAAAGCCCTAGCATGTAAATCGCCAAGTAGTGGAAGAGATAAACCGAGTAGACCGCATCATTGAAGTTCGACACAGTCTGGCTGGCTTTTGAGAACAGCCTGCGCGCGAGTGCAAAAAGGCTGGTCAGCACACCCACGGTCAAGATCTCTTCGGCGACCACTTGCACCATCGTATCGAGCGTGCCCGAGAGGCCCAATTGTCGGTGCAGGACCGTTAGACCTATGCCGACCAGCAGCGTGGGCCAAGATATGCGGTGCAGCGCTTCGAAAAGTGCACGGTGATGGAACGTGAGCGCGCCTAAGAGGAAGTAGGGCATGTATTGCAATGTCCCGCGGAAGAGCCAGGCGACGGGGGTTTTGGCCACCATAGGCTCAAAAACCGCCGCATAGACTATGCGTGAGGCGATCTCACCGCTTAGCATCAGCACCGCGATGATCCCGATTTGCAGGTCTTTTGGCGCTTTGAGCAGCCAGCGCACGGGGGCGCCGAGCCGCTTCAAGATTGGATCGAAAAACGGCAGCAGCACCATGTAGGCAATGAGCGAGAAGAGAAACCACAGGTGCAGGTGCCAATTGATGGGGCGCACGGGCGCGGGGCGGTCACCCGTGAGGAACGCCCAGAAGCCGACGGGTTCCGTATGATAGCAATAAACCAGCCAATTTGTGACTGGGTTGAGCAGCACCAGCGCTGTGATGAGCGGCAACACAAGGCTGAGCGCGCGGTGCTGAGCAAAGCCGATGATTCCGCGCTTTCCCAGCATCATCACGGCAAAAAATCCGGAGATCACAAAGAACGTCGCCATGCGGAAATGCTCGGAGACGAAAAACGATGTCGTGCTGGGCCAGGCCCCACTGTCGAGCGTGCCCGCATGCACAAAAAGACCAAAGAACATGCAGAAACTGCGCAGCGCGTCCAAATAGTAAAGCCGGGTCATCGTGGAGCACCCCTTAAAAACCAAAGTGCCTCCTTCTAGGCGGATGGGGTGTACAAGACCAAGATAAAAAGCGGTTCTCTGCAAGGCGGCGCTCGGTTAGAGCAAGGGCGGTACAGGTTTTGAGAGGATGGGTGCGATGTTGGTCTTTGGCAAAACAGGGCAAGTGGCGCAGGAATTGGCCATTGCGCGCCCGGATGCGGTGTTTTTGGGGCGCGACGCTGCAGATCTGAGTGATCCTGCGGCGTGTGCTGCCGCTATTGAAACGCATCAGCCCTCCGCTGTGATCAATGCGGCCGCCTACACGGCCGTCGATAAGGCCGAAGAGGAAGAGCCGCTGGCCACAATCATCAATGGCGCAGCCCCCGGAGCCATGGCAAAGGTCTGTGCCGCGCACGGGATCCCATTTGTGCATATCTCGACCGATTACGTCTTTGACGGCTCGGGCGAGGTGCCCTGGAAACCCTATGATGCCACGGCCCCGCTGGGGGCCTATGGACGCTCAAAACGTGCGGGCGAAGCGGCGGTGATGGCCGCAGGTGGCGCGTATGGCATCTTGCGCACCTCTTGGGTCTTTTCTGCCCATGGGGGCAATTTCGTCAAAACCATGTTGCGGCTTTCGGAAACCCGAGACCGCTTGACCATTGTGGCCGACCAAGTGGGGGGGCCTACGCCCGCCGCTGGCATTGCGGCCGCCTGTTTGCGCATGGCCGAAGGGCTGACCCTAGATGCCAGCAAAGCAGGCGTTTATCACTATGCGGGGGCTCCTGCGGTCAGCTGGGCCGCCTTCGCCCGCGCGATTTTTGCCAAAGCAGGGCGTGCGGTGGAGGTGGTGGATATACCGTCATCAGACTTTCCCACGCCTGCCAAGCGGCCCGGGAATTCCCGCATGGATGGGGCCAGCCTCGCGGCGGCCTTTGGTCTTCCCCAAGCCGATTGGGACGCTGCCCTGGATGACGTGTTGAACGCGCTCGCGCCCTAGATCCGAATTTCTGTCTCGGTCCAGAAGCGGGTGAGTGTTTCATCGTCAAGGCGCAGGCTAGTGCCAAGCAGTGTTTGGTTCGGCCCTCCCATCATGCGCACAGCTGCGCATCCCAAAGCCAAGCGGGCGCTCTCTTGGTGGCCGCGCCTTTTGAATTCTTGAGCGTCTTGCACAGCGGCTCGCCCTCCCCCGGGTGAGGCGAAACGCTGCAGGATAGTGTCTGTTTCGCTCAAATCCTTCAGCAAACCCCGGTCTGCCAAACGCTGCCGCAGAAGCCGCGCGGTATAGACCCCAACGGCGCTGCGAAAGCGCGCGCGTCTCAGCCAGGCGCGGGTGAATGGGCTGGGGTGGGCTTCTGCGCCGGTGGCGGCTCCCACAACATTGCCGCCATGCTGGCGATAATCGATGAGCGGCGTTTCCAGATGCGCAAGTCCATTGGGCCAAAGCGCGCCCACAAAGCCTAGCCAATGGTCATGCAGGAAAAACCCTTTGCGCAGCGGGACAGGGATCGGGGTCATCAGAGCGGCCACGTCCCGATCAAAGAGTGAGGCCATGCCTGTGATGACATTGCGGTAAAAAAGATGTTTGAGCGTCGGGTTCCGCATGCGCGCCTCTTGGGCATACATCGACGCATGCAAAAGGTGACCCGACCCGTCCACAAGTCGCGCATCTCCATGCACCAATTTCGCTCCCGTTTCGATCATCCGTGCGCGTGCGGCTTCTAACCGGGTGGGGTGCCAGACATCGTCTTGGTCGCAAAAGGCGAACAGATCTTGTGGTGCGCTTGAAAGTGCTAAGGCTGTCTCCAGGCCAAAGCTAAACGCGCGCAGCGGATCTAGGGGCGGGGCAGGGGGATCTGCAAGCGTGCAGGTGAGACCAAGATCTGTCGCCATCCCCCGCACAGTGTCGTGCGATGTGCCATCCGCGATGACCGCAACAAGGGTGCAAGGGAGGGTTTGAGCGGCCAAAGACGCCAATTGTGCCCGCAAAAATTCAAGATTTGGCTGATACACGGCCAAACTAACTAAAATTTTAGAGTCATCCATCAGGCTAGGGCCAGACATACAAGAACGCGTCGGGAGATCCATACACTCACGATCCGGTGCGTCCAACCCAGAAGGATAACGGTCATGCCCCTGGTTCAGATTGGTGAGAAGTCGGTTTATTTCGTGCATTGCCCCAAAGCAGGGGGCTCTAGCATAGAAGCGTATTTGCGCGATACCTTTGGCGAGGTGCGGTTTCATAACCCTGCATGGAACATCTATTGGTGTTATAAGAACGGTTGGCAGGGGCGGACGGGACGCAGCGCCCCTCAGCACCGGCGTTGGCATGACGCAGAAGCGCAGCTGCAAGCGCTGAACGCGATGCCGGATGCGGTGTTTGCTGTGGTGCGCGACCCGCTTGCGCGCCTGCAAAGCGAATACCGCTATCAAATGCAACACCGCCCCTATCCGCGCCTGGCACGGTGGTTTGGATGGATGAGCTTTTCCACCTGGCTGCGCACCATGCTGATTGCCCGGCGCATGGTGCCGCATCTCTTTGACAATCACTTCCAACCCCAAGTGCATTTGATGCCCAAAGGGACTGCGCAGATCTTTCACCTCGAAGATGGGGTGGAGCCGGTGACCGCGTATCTTCATAGTCTCGCACCGGATGTGCAGCGTCAGACCATCCCGCATGAGCTGCAGTCGCAAGCGCACAGTAAACCGACGGAGGCCTCGCGCCAGGATCTGGCCTGGATCGCCACCGCCTATGCAGAGGATTATGCACAACTGGGCTACACGGCGCCTGACCAGATGCGCGCCAAGCGCGATTGGCTCAGTGGTACGCGCACCAGCCTTGCGGTTTTGATCGCGCCTGTGGTGGCGATGCTGTACCGGCGTGGAAAGGTCTAAGCGCCTAAAAAGAGGGCTGTTTTGCCCGGAATGCCGCAGGTGAGTGGGAAACAGTGCGTCCCCCGTCTTTGGTGTAGCCCAAGGGGGGGCGCTCGTCTAAAAGCGGGACGAATTTAACCGTAAGAGACGTGTTTCATGGCCCGTAAAGGTATTATTCTCGCAGGGGGCTCTGGCACCCGTTTGTATCCCATCACCATGGGGGTGTCGAAACAGCTGCTGCCGATCTTCGACAAACCGATGATCTATTACCCGCTCTCGGTGCTGATGTTTGCAGGCATCCGCGAGATTGCAATTATCACCACACCGCAAGACCAAGAGCAGTTTCAACGTCTGTTGGGTGACGGGCGGCAATGGGGCATTGAGATCACGTGGATTGTGCAGCCTTCGCCTGATGGGCTGGCGCAGGCGTATATCCTGGCCGAAGATTTCCTCGCAGGGGCCCCCTCGGCGATGGTGCTGGGCGACAACATCTTCTTCGGGCATGGCCTGCCGGACATTCTGAAATCAGCGGATGCCAAAGACAGTGGGGGGACTGTCGTTGGCTACCGCGTGGCCGATCCGGAGCGCTATGGCGTGGAGGCGTTTGATAAAAACGAAGTGGCCACGTCGATCATCGAAAAGCCTGAGGTTCCGCCCTCGAACTATGCCGTCACAGGGCTTTATTTCCTCGATGGCTCTGCGCCTGAGCGTGCAAAGGCGGTCAAACCCTCGCCGCGCGGTGAATTGGAGATCACCACGCTTCTGGAGATGTATCTGCACGAAGGTGTGCTGTCGGTGGAGAAGATGGGGCGGGGGTACGCCTGGCTCGATACGGGCACACACGCCTCGCTTTTGGATGCGGGCAACTTCGTGCGCACGCTGCAAGAGCGCCAAGGTCTGCAAACCGGCTCGCCCGATGAGATCGCGTATAGCTTGGGGTGGATCGATGCGGCCCAGCTTACAGAGCGCGCACAGGTCTTTGGCAAGAACGACTATGGGCGCTATCTCAAGGGGCTGCTGGACACATGAGTGCGGCTCCCGGCGTCGCTGCTGAGCTGACGGTCATCATCGTCAGCTACAACACCAAAGAGCTGACGCTGGCTGCGGTGCGCACGCTGTTGGAGACAACGCGCAGCACGGCGATGGAGGTCATCGTCTATGACAACGACAGCCAAGACGGCTCAGCCGATGCGGTGGCAACCGAATTTCCCGGTGTTACGGTCGTCGCGTCCCAGGACAACCTCGGATTTGCCAAGGCCAACAATGTGGTGGCCGAGACAGCCACAACACCCTGGCTTTTGCTTTTGAACCCCGACACCGAATGCCATGACGGGGCGGTCGACACCCTCATGGCGTTCGCCAAAGCGAACCCTGAGGCAGGGATCTATGGCGGGCGCACTGTCTTTCGCGATGGATCGCTGAATGCAGGTTCATGTTTTATGAAGATCACGCCTTGGTCGCTGTTCTGTTGGGCCACGGGGCTGTCGGTGGCGTTTAAGACCAATGAGACCTTCAACTCCGAGGTGATGGGGGGCTGGGCGCGCGACAGCATTCGACAGGTCGACATTGTGGTGGGGTGTTTTTTCCTCATCCCTACGGCGCTTTGGAAAGAGCTTGGCGGCTTTGACCTGCGCTACTTTATGTATGGTGAGGAGGCGGATCTTTGCCACCGCGCAGCAAAACTTGGTTATCGCCCGATGATCACGCCTGATGCAGAGATCATGCATATTTTTGGCGCTGCCTCTAAGACGCGCGCCGACAAAATGATCCTGGTGGCCAAGGCGCGCATGACGCTTATTCGTGACCACTGGCCGACGTGGCAGGTGCCCCTGGGCGAGGCGCTTATGTGGGTGGGGCACGGGGCGCGCAGTCTTGCGTTGAACGTGTTGGCCAAGCTGAGTGCGGCGCGCTTTGCACCTAAAGCAGAGGCGCAAAACACCTTTTGGGCTGCGCGCAAAGAGTGGTTGGCAGGGTATTGAACGTCTGAGCTAGTACGCTTCGTAGCCGTAGCCTTGCGCGTCATCGACGTGGCGGCACTGGTTGAGGACCACACCCAGCATATTGGTGTGTTCTGCAATCTCACGCTCGCAGGTGTCGATCTGGTTGATCGAGGAGCGTTCGGCGCGGGCCACCATCAACGCGCAATCCACGTTGTTGAGGAACGCACGCGTATCATCGCTGAGCAGCAACGGCGGCAGGTCAAAGATCATGATGTCAGGCTTATAGGTCTGCTCGATCTGGCGCAGGGTGTCCTCGGTCTGCTGCGAGAGCAGATACTTGGTCGGATCGGTCGAGGCGCGGCGCGCCATAGAGATCGCCACGTTGTCGCGCACTCGGATCGCTTGGTCCGCGAAAGAGATCTGACCTGTGAGCATCGAGGTGATGTCGCGTTGGGGCTTTTGTCCCACAAGGTTCGCCACATTGGGACGGCGGAGGTCTAACTCAAGAAGCATTGTGCGCATATCCGGCTGACGCGAGAGCCCGACTGCCAGATTACAGGCCGTTGTGGTCTTGCCACAGGCGGATGTGGGTGAGGTGATCGCGAGACGTTTCCATCCGTTCTTACGCATCTGTAAAAGCACCTTGGTGCGCAGGATGTCGAAATGCGTGGCATCTGCCCCGGCGTCATAGGCCACGATGCGGTTTTTGATCAGCGTATCGCGGTTGGGTGTCAGGGGATCGAGCGCGGCCCAAGCCTGGTCAACTGACGTGGCACGGGGGGCAGGGCTTTGTGCGGGATTGGCCAGGTTGGGGCTGCTGACGGGACCGCCGCTGCGCCGGGCGCGGGCTTTTTGAAGCGCTTCTTGAAGTTTTTCCATCTCTCAAATCTCTCTTCGATCAGCCCAGACCAACACGGTCCAAGATCCGCTCAGCCAAGAGGTCAAGCGGTAGGTAATATTGATCCACAGCCCAGAGCGCGGCGGGCACACCGATCAGCACCACAAGCATGGCCGCAACGCGCGCCATCCGACGCAGGAAGCGGCGTGATTTACTTTCGATATAAGGCACGGTGGCCAAGGGTGTGATGCCGAGGCCTTTGATAATTTCGGCTGGGCGGCGCACCGAGCGGTTGAGAAGCTCAAGCAGCACAAAAAGCGCGCCAGCCAAACCCAGACCAATTGCGGCGCCTGAGGCGGCAATGAGCGGTCGATTGGGGCTGGCAGGTGAATTGGGCACACTGGCCGGTTCGATAAGCGCGATCCGTTGGCCGCGTGCCGTCAATTCGATGCGTTCGCCGACGCTCGCTTGGCTGAGACGGGCAACGGCGCCATCGTATTGTGCGCGGACGTTTTCGTAGTCTCGCTGCAAACTTTGCAGGGCGATTGCATTGAGTGGGGTTTGTGAGATTTGCTCTTCAAGCCGGTCCAATTCAGACTCGATATCGCCAATCTCGGTGTTAAGACCTTCGATCCGGCTGTCGATTTCTGCAAGTGTCAGATTAAGGAGCGCATTGTTGCTTTCGGCTTGCGCGTTGGGATCAATGCTGCTGCCCACTTGTTGTTGCAACCGACCGATGCGCGCTTTGAGCGCGACCACGCGCGGGTTGGCATCGGAATAAACAGTTAGCGCATTGTCGAGTTCGGCTTGCAACTTTTGCAGCTCGCGCTCTTCAGGGCTGAGGTTGGCTTGCGCCCGACCGCCGACGGTGCCGGTGGCTTCAAACACTTGGATCACGCGCGCGCGTTGTTCGATCAGACCATCGCGCTCGCGCACGACCGATGACACACGTTCTTGCAAAAGCGATTGGCGACCCAAACGGTAGTTTTGGTTGTCAGGCAGGGCCCCAGCATTCTGCCCTTGGAACTGCGAGATCTTGGCAGAGCGCAGATCAAGCTCATTGGAGAGGCGGTTCACCTCTTGCTCGAAGAAGTCGAGGGTGTCTTCGGCGCGGCTGGTACGATTTGTGACGCTCGCATTGGTCAGGCGCGTCACATATTCATTGACCACATCGGCTGTGATGCGCGCATCACGCGCGGTGAAGCTGATCGTCACCAGCGTCGGCTGTGGACCCGAGCGGCGGGTGCTGCCTTGGCTGCGGATGTTTGTCGCCTCACGCATGGTGGCCACGATTTCATCCGGTGTCATATTCGAGCCGCGTCCAAAAACGCGGAAATCATTCGCAATCTCGATGAGATTAGCGCGCGTCAGCAGCTGTTGGCGCAAGATCGTGATTTCTTCTGAGGCCGAGGTGGTCACGGTTGAAGAGGCCAGCGATTGGTCAATCTGTGGCCCTTGGACCAGAAGCCGAGCTTGTGTTTGATAGGTGGTTGGCAGACGCAGAGCGAGCGCCAGACCCACACCGGTGCAGAGCTAAAACAGCATGGTCATCGCCGGCAGGCGGCGCAAAAGAAGCTTCCAATAGAATTTGAGATCAAAGTTCATTCTGCTGCGTCCTTGGTTTCCGCAGGTGCAGAGAGGAAAATTCCATCCCAAAGCACCTCATTGACGATGTTCTCGTCGATCACTTTCTTTTTGCCGGTCACCGCATAGACCATAGCGAAATCACAAAGTTTGTTTACGAGGCGTGGCACACCGCCTGCGTTTTTGAAGATCACTTTGATGGCGTCATTTGTGAACTCTTTGCCCGTGCCCCCGGCATGGCGCAAACGGTGCCGGATGTAATTGGCGGTGGTTTCCAGATCCATCGCGGGGATGTGGTAGCTGGCCGTCACACGCTGGGCGAACTGGCGCAGTTCGGGGCGCATGATCATCTCGCGCAGTTCAGGCTGACCCATCAAGATCAGCTGCAGAAGCTCATCTTTGTTGGAGTTGATATTGGTGAGCATGCGCAGCTCTTCGAGGCCTTCGACCGAGAGGTTCTGCGCTTCATCAATGATCAAGATCACACGGCGACCGAGGCCATATTGCTCGATCACGAAATCCTGTAGCAATTGGAACTTGGTGACATAAGCCGCTTCGGGATCGCATTCGATCGAGAGTGCGTTCATTACCCATTGCAAAAGCTCGCCGCGATTGCCCTGCGCATTGGAGATAAGGCCCACAGTGGCTTCTTCATCCAAAGTCGAGAGCAGTTTCTGCAAAAGCGTGGTTTTGCCTGCGCCAACTTCGCCCGTGACCACGGTGATTGGGGCACGTGTGAGGACCCCATATTCTAAAACTGAGAAGGCGCGTTTGTGAGGCACCGACCAAAACAGAAAGTCTGGGTCGGGCAAGAGCGTGAATGGACGCTCGGTCAGCCCCAAATGGTTGGCAAAAAAATCTGAACCTAACATCGCGATCTCTTTTATCGGCGAGCGAACTCGATATCGGGTCGCTCTAACACACGCACTCCGCGCCACATTTCTCCCCCCTGAGGAGAGAACCCTTGGGGGCGGCCTATACTACATAACTCTGTCATCATATATGCTGCACTGCCGGAAAATACACTGTGAAACCGCGAAGTCGCAGGTCTTTGGCGGTTTCGCGGGTCAGATCGTTTCTGGCCGGCTTGCAATCTCGTCTCCTTGGCACGTTCTTCAGGCAAACGCGATATAATGCTGTGTCTTCCGTAACGTCAGTCGTGAAATTCCTACGATTCGCTGATTTGTGGTGTTCTGTTCCCAAATTGAATGATGTCATTGTTTTGGCATTCTTTGCCTAAGACCGCGGGGAAATTAGGCAGGTATTCCCCACTTCAAAAATTCATAAATTGTAATTAATGTGGTTTTTATGATTAAAATCAATGTTTTATAAATCTTTACCCGAAAGACACAGTTTGGACATGATACTGGGTTTCTATGCAATTCGACGAAAATACAGCTATAAACCTCCTCGTAGGGTTCTGAGCGATCGATGGGTATGCTGCACTGCAATGACAGACGCTAACATTTCATCCCTCGCATATCGCTCCAAACCCCACCGCCGCAGGTTTCGCCTCGTCATTTGCTGGGCCTCTGGTGTGTCGTATATTTTCAAATCCGCGCAAGCGTATCGCGTGGTGGGAGCTGTCTGATGACCCTGCATTCTACTGACCTACATTTTTCTGTTGATACCGCCTCCCCTGCACAAACCCGCCACACTGCCAAAGGCTTTTACCGCCGCTTTGTGAAGCGTGCGATTGATTGCATGTTGGTTCTGCTGGCTGCACCCGTGATTGTGCCGCTCATCGCCATTGCCGCCCTTTTGATTGCCCGCGACGGTGGCTCGCCGTTCTATGTGCAGTCGCGCGTGGGTCAGAACGGACGGATCTTCCGGATGTGGAAGCTGCGCTCGATGGTGCCCAATGCAGATGAGATCCTTGAGAAATATCTGAGCGAAAACCCAGAGGCGCGCGCTGAATGGGACAGCACACAAAAGCTCAAGACAGATCCTCGCATAACCCCGATCGGTAAATTTATCCGAAAAACGTCGCTAGATGAGCTGCCACAGTTGTGGAACGTGCTCAAAGGGGACATGAGCCTTGTGGGCCCGCGCCCGATGATGGTGAGCCAACAGGATCTCTATCATGGGCAAAGCTATTTCCGCCTGCGCCCTGGCATCACAGGGTTCTGGCAAATTTCAGACCGCAACGAATGCCGCTTCCGGGATCGGGTGCGCTTTGACGACGCTTACGATGCGGCGGTTTCACTCAAAACCGATACCGTTGTTTTGATGCGCACGGGCTCTGCTGGGCCGCGCGGCAGCGGCTACTAAAGCCTGTCGCGTACCGCGCCTGTCGAGGGGCGCGATTGTGGTGCCTTAAGAAACGCACTGTTCACATTATAAACACAAAGTTGATGGGCGCCTGACATAAAGGCGACCATATTCTTTGGTGGTATCCCTCCGATCGTGTAAGGAAGGGCCGCACCCTAACAAGGTTTGTCCTAAAGAATGGCCGAACCAGCTTCGCGTATGAGGTATTGAGATGCAGATAGGTCCAATTTGGAAAGTGATTGCCTTGGGCGCAGCCTTATTTTTGGCGGCCTGTGAATCCTCTGAAGAACGGGCTGAGGGCCATTTTAAGAAAGCGCTGGAATTGGCTGAGGCGGGCGATCTGGAACGCGCCTATGTGGAATTCCGCAATGTCTTCAAGCTGAATGGCCAACACCGCGAAGCGCGCAAAACCTATGCGACGCTGGTGCGTGGTGAAGGCAAGACCCAAGAGGCTTATGGCCAATTCCTGCGTCTTGTGGAGCAATATCCTGATGATTTCGATGGCCGTCTCGCGCTGGCGCAGATGGCAGTTGATTTGCAGAACTGGCCCGAAGTGCGCCGCCATGCCGAGCGTGCGGCCAAGATCGATTCCGAAAACCGTGATGTGAAGGCTGTACAGGTCAACATCGCCTATGCGGATGCTTTGGAGGCCGAAGATGAAAGCGCGCGCCGCGCCGCAGCCCGCGAGGCACGCACGCTGTCAGCCGCGTTGACCGACAACCTTGGCCTGCGCCGGATCTTGATCGACAGCGCGCTGCGCGATCAAGAGCTGGAACTGGCGCTCACCGAGATCGACAACACTTTGGCCATTGAGCCGAGCAACCGCGAACTTTTCAACACCCGTCTGGGCGTGCTGGCCCAGCTTAATCGCACCGATGAGTTGGAAACTCAGCTCGTCGATATGGTCGACCGCTTCCCAGGCGATCAAACCATCGTTTCAACGCTTCTGCGCTTTTATGCATCGCGCGGCGAAGTGGATAAAGCCGAAGGGTTCCTGCGCCAGATCGTGGCTGAAGCAGACACCGACGAGACCAAAGCAGATGCTCAGATGGCGCTTGTGCGCTTCCTCACGGAAGCCCGCGATATGTCTACGGGCCTTGATGAACTCGACAAGATCATTTCTGAGAGCCCCAATGCCGTGCTTTTCCGCGCAGTACGTGCGTCGACCCGCTTTGAACTGGGCGAGACCGAAGCAGGCATCACCGAGATGCAAGAGATCCTGGATGGGACGGAATCCTCCGCCGAAATTCGTCAGGTGAAAATCGCGCTTGCGCAGATGCTTGAGCAGACGGGCAACCGTGTGGGCGCGCAGCGTTTGGTGACCGAGGAGTTGGGCGAAGATGCCACACAGGTTGAGGGCCTAAAGATGCAAGCGGGCTGGTATATACAATCGGACCGCTCTGACGAGGCGATTGCGCTTCTGCGGACTGCCCTCGACCAAGCCCCCAATGATGCCGGCACAATGACACTGATGGCCCGCGCACACACGCGCAATGGCTCACGAGAACTGGCGCGCGATATGCTCAGCTTGGCTGTGGATGCGTCCGGCAATGCCCCCGAAGAATCCGTGCGCTATGCAAGTGCCCTGGCCCGCGATGAGCGGTATCAGCTTGCGGAAGATGTGCTGATCGACAGCCTCCGTCTGAACCAAGGTAACCTGCGGCTGCTGACCGAGCTTGGGAAGGTTTACGTCGCCATGGAAGATTGGGCGCGGACCGAACAGGTCGAAGCCACCATGACCAACATCGGGACCCCTGTCGCCCTTCGAGCGGCCGATGGTCTGCAAGCCACACGCTTGGCGGCGCAAGGCCGGACAGAAGATGCGATCGACTTCCTCGAAGGATTGGCAAGCGATGACAGCGGCGATGCGGCGGCACAGATTACAGTCGTGCGCGCCCGGCTGGCAAATGGTGAGCGCGAAGCTGCGCTCCGCTACGCCGAAGAAGCCATTGCCGCGCGCCCCGATGATGTGGCCTTGCAATTCACCCTGGCCACGGCGCAAGCGGCCAACAGCCTTTTTGTAGACGCAGAGGCCACCTACCGCGGCATTCTTGCCAACAACCCCCGTATCGAGCGGGCATGGACCGAACTGATCCGCACACTCTATGCACAAGGCGATGTCGAAGGAGCCCGTACCGCGTTGAACAACGGTTTGGACGCGATCCCGGGCGCGCTGAACCTGCTTTGGGCGGAGGCAAGCTTCAAAGAACGCTCGAATGATTTTGATGGTGCGATTGAGATCTATGAAAAGCTCTATGAGCGCGCTTCGAACTCTCCTGTGGTGGCCAATAACCTTGCCAGTCTGCTGTCAACGTACCGTGAGGACGAAGACAGCCTGACCCGCGCTTATAGCGTGGCCCGTCGCTTGCGCGGCAACGACTTCCCTCCCTTCCAAGACACCTACGGTTGGATCGCATACCGCCGTGGTGACTATGATGAAGCGGTGACGTATCTGGAGCCTGCGGCCGCAAATTTAGGAAATGACGCGCTGGTGCAATACCACCTTGGCATGACCTACATCGCCCTTGAGCGCTTTGGCGAGGGCCTAAGCCAACTCCAAAAAGCAATAGAGATTGCAGGTGCGGAAGATACCCGCGCCCAATTCGGCATTGCGCGCGAAGAGATCGCGCGTCTTGAAGGGCAGGGCGTAACAGCTCAAACGCCTAATCTGCGCACCACACTGGACGACGACGGAACCCAGTAGCGCCAAATGGATCTCGAGATCCCCCAAGGGGGTCTCGCAAATGAGGCGGCCCACCAACGGGACCGCTGTATGAAATGTACCAGTCCCGTAAGCGGGGCTCGTGCGCAACGCCCTTGGCGAGAAATGAAAAAAACTCTTTTCTGAGGCGGTGAGCCGGGGCATTACAGAGGCAATGAAAGACGGGGACAGTCTTATGAAACGTGCAATCTTCGCCACGATGGCCCTTTTGGTTGGGCTTTTTACGGCCACTTTGGCGACCGCTCAAGGCGCAGACTACCGCATCCGCTCCGGCGATGTGATCTCAATCGAAGTGCTCCAAGATCCTTCGCTGAACCGTGAAGTTCTGATCCTACCAGACGGGCGCTTTTCCTTCCCGTTCGCCGGCACAGTCCGCGCGGGTGGCCGCACAACCGGCCAAGTGGAGCGGGCGATTTCTGCGGGTATTGCACCGAACTTCGCTGTGGAACCCAATGTTTTTGTGACGGTGCGCGCTCTGCGTCCTCGCGAAGACCAACTGCCAGAAGAACTGGCAGAAGAACTCATCAAGATTTACTTCCTTGGGGAAGTGAATGCGCCAGGCTTGCGTGAGGTGACGCCAGGGACGACCCTCCTCCAAGCTCTGAGCCAAAGCGGCGGCATGCCAAACTT
>ERZ1740065.1445-NODE-1445-length-14209-cov-12.208987_pt1 | contig 14209 bp, 22 predicted proteins | sample MGYA00581738_ERZ1740065 | MGnify/ENA primary metagenome ERZ1740065 (study PRJEB43018, sample SAMN04849749) | marine metagenome | isolation source: floating plastic debris | place: Pacific Ocean | collected 2008-09-01 | study: EMG produced TPA metagenomics...
CGCACGCACGCACACACACACTCTCTCTCTCTCTCACTCTCCCTCTCTCCTTCTCCCCCTCCCCCCCTCTCTCTCTCTCCATGGTGTGTATAGATGAATTGTTACTGATGCTTTTTTATGCAAGTCAGTTTTCTCATAAGTAAATCTGTTGTCTCAGTAATACAGCGTGTCACTTCTCCTTCAGAAACTATTGGCCAGTAGAGACGCAGAGCTGCTGGAGTACAGGGAAGAGGTGTTGTCCCTGCGCGAGCGCATCACTGCCATGTCTATGGACAGTGAACGAGTCAAGATGGTCGCGCTAGAGAAGGTCTGTTGTTAGCTATGAAGGATCATAAATGCCGTATTCCATCCGATTTCAGACCCATGTTGATATAGGTGAGACAAATCCAAAATAAAAAAACTACCTCGCCAAGCAGCGACACAGATTTGGATATCTACGCTACATGATATTGAGCAAAAATGCTAAAAACGAACACATGAGCTCTTTCAACATTAGCGCATGCATGCTAATTATGTGGGAACACGGTAACATTTAAACATTGAAAACTCTGGTACTAATACAATAATGGTATACCGATAGATAGATGGATAAGATTTATTTCTGTCTCTGAGTAGAGAAATATTATGCTTTGCAGAGCAGAAAAATGTTGATACACAATATGAAGAAGTAAAAACAAAAAAAACAAACGAAATTTTAATTATAAAAGGACGAAACTTTATACACGGATCGTTCATGAATCGAATTGCCCTTGCTCTGTAACAATTGCTGCGGATCGCTACTCTGGTCTCAAGTGTACGGTAACGGCCCGATGGCAGGCGATCCAGCTGGAATAGTGGGTCGTTGCACTCTGTGGTGAACATTTGTAGGCAGCGTATTGTACAAAACAATGATCTATTCTGGTACAGGGCGTGGAGGAGAGAGACGAGACTATCAGATCTATGCAGGAGAAGCTCAAGCAGGCTACCGACGACATCGAGCAGTCTAATGCACTCATCGAAGACCTCAGGACTCAACTCAACCGAGGTAGAGCTCGTCTGTCTGTGCGTCTATCCGTCTGCTTGTCTCTCACCATGGATGTTTTTCACTCGCTGTCCATTGTCCATGTCTCTGTCTGTCCATTGCCCATGTCTCTGCGCTCACCTGTTGGTTTGTCTGTTAGTTGCACAGGCTATTACGTACAGCATGTTTGAGTATTGTAAAAGGGGAGATATTAGCTGGAAACATATTTATCATTTGGCAAAAGTAAGCATGATAGTGGAGGAAATATTAGCATTCGTAATGGAGACCATTTCAAAAACGGAGTAGAATACCTCCCCAACTGAACCGCTGTAACGTCATGAGCCTATGATCATTGCAGCATTTCTATTCATATAGAAAATCCTAAGAATTTTCTTGATGCGACAACTCCAACAGAAATGTAGCTGGATTTATCATTCGAAATCTCCTACACTTTACTAAATATTTTCCAAGGCTAATATTTCTAATTGTGCAGTATGTTATGAGGTCTCTGTATATCCATAGAGTTTGCTGGGCCAGGCACGTCTGACGTCCATATAAGGAAGATAAAGGAACTGCAGGCTAAGATTCAAGATATGACGAGCCAATCAAAAAGCTTGGAGGAGAGGGTTGTCTATGTAAGCTAGCACGCGATAGGCGAATGGCATTTGATGTTTGTGTATTTCCTGCTGATGCGTAACCGTCTTGCAGGCTGAGCGAGACGCCAGAGAGAAAGATGAGGAGCTGAAGGAGGTGTTGGAGCGGATGAGGATGTACGAGGACAAGACGTATGGTCTATCAGACGCCGTCACCGAGATCAAAGAGTGTAAACTGCAGATACAGGTCCGCGATCGGCAAATAGTTGACTTGACGCAGAATATCAACTCTCTTGGCAATGAACTCAACGACCGCGCCGACGAGAACGACGAGCTGCGAGAGAGACTTGGCGTTGACCCCAAGGAGACGGTCGACTTGACCGACTACAGGAAGAGTACGGTTGCATCTAATTACTGTAAATGTGGTATTGATTGCGACCTTAAGTATAACGGTTTTAAGTGAGGACAAATTATACCGGTTGTAACAATAATGGATTGAGATGAGTGACAGATAGGCTCCATATAACTAAAACATTTGATAACATTGCTGAGCAACTGGTTATAAGCGCTACAAACAGAACCTCCGTTACCACGGTTACCACGTTTGCTGTATTCTATCTTATATTTCGAGCCATAGTATCATCAGGGGCTGGGTATTTATGATAGATGAAGACCAGAAATACTAGAGATTCCATTTTTCTGAACTTTGACAAGTCATAGTTCATTACTCCCACCGCCTAAAGCTAAGATTTAATTGATTTATTGATTTATTAATTGATTGAGATTAAATAATAACAATTTAAACCCTAAATTTTGGCAGGTAAAATACAGGAGACTTGTCATGTATTGTATTGTATTGTCATGTATTTTATTGTATTGTATTTTATTGCATTGTATTTTATTGCATTGTATTTTATTGTATTGTATTGTATCATATTTCCATGTATGAGCCTTGTTATTTCCAGGGAAGAATGTGAGGAAGGAAGAGGAGAAGGCCATGAACCAGGTTCTGCAGAAGGAAGTAGAGAAGTTGGAGGAAGAGAGACTGGAGCTGAAGCAGCAGATCAGAAAACTGGCGCAGCACACTGGGCAGAGGTCGGTAACTAGGACATCTGATATGACTCAGCTGCACCCTCAACTTCATCATATTATACATTATCTACATTATTATTATTAATATAATAATAATAATTATTATATATTACTCAGTCACAGTGTGTAGAAAATATACTGTAAATGTGGTATTGATTGCGGCCTAGGGTATACCGGTTTTAAGTGAGGACGAACGATACCAGATAGTATAAGATATAAGTTCTATAAATAGAACCTCGTTATAGTTACCATGGTTACAGTACATACATGTACTTGCATGTACCAGTTTTGTGTCTGTAATATGTGTCTTTTGGTAGTGTCCAAAAGTAGGAACACGGAAGTTTAACAGTATTTGAAATATTTATTGCTGGTTGATACAGTAATACAGTATACTTATCACTATTTGCTTTCCACTACTTCACAGATCTGAGTACTGCACTTTCTTATCAGTAGTGGCTGCTTCTTCTAGGAGTTGTCTGCTCTCAGTCATGTTGCATACCATGGGAGTTGTCTACTCATGATATTATAGGGCAGTACCGCTGTTGACTGAAACACAGATCTTTTTTGCACCGATATCACAACGATCTGACACCTGGCTGTCAAAATTTGTTGCCAGAAACCAACAGTTGGATGTATTGCATGTATTGCATGCTATAAGGTATAGGGCCTAACAGTAGAATGACCCGGTCACTAAGACTGGCTGGACTAGATGCGGGTATGTCCAGTAATCCGGAGGGCTAAATGAGTCTGTTGTTGGCAGGGCTGTGGCTTTGGGGCTTACGTCTGACGACATCTTGGCCATCGAGGAGTTCACCGAGACGCTGAAGAGGAAGCATACGCCGTTTGACGTCACGCGTATGAAGAAGGAGGCGGAGACAGACGAGCTGAAGAGTCGGGTATGCAGACTCTGCCCACTTCTAGCTCACACTCATCAATGTGGGTCAATATGGGGTATTGTGATTCGTCGATTCAGGCACTGCAGCTGGCACAGGAGACGGAAAAATACCAGCAGGATATGGACAGAATCCGACAGACGAATGCTGAGCTGAACCGTAAGATCCGCGAGGTGGAGGCAGAGAATAAGAACCTCGAGCTCGGCCTGAAGGAGGTGCTACAGTCAGTAAAGGACTCCAACTCGACCAGATCGGCCGGTATGTGGCAAGTTTCAGCAGACTGTAGGAACTGAATGAGCTCTGATAATCTGATTGGTCGGTTTCGTTTCTGCTGCAGACGGCAGTCAGGCGGTTAATGTTGAGAGTCCGACACTGCAGAGGATGCTGGCTGTGAGTATGATACTAATCTAGGCTACGTGTGTCAACTCATGTCTTCTAGAGGAAGAAAAAAACCGCGTTGTAAACATTCCAGTAGTAGTCATGGTCCCTAACAGATTTTTCAAATCTCGCCAGTTTCCAGTTACGATTTCTATCAATTAAAATATGCTAAATTTTGAGGCTTATAATCCAATATTTATGGGAGATTTATGCATGAAATTCTTGTGTTACTCTGGTAACTAATGCCACCCAGCTCATGCATTCAGCCACCATGTGTGTATCCAGGCCATAGAGGCAAAGCAGTTGACTGGTCAGTACGATGCTGCACTACATCTCAAGGCTCAGGTTGACAACCTGACCGGCAGGAACGACGAGCTGAGAAGGGAGCTGAGAGAGGCTCGAGTGGAGGGTAACAAAACTAAGCTGGAACTGGAACGTAACAGTGGCAAGGTAAGTGTGACAGCCGTCAATCGCTACCACCAGTTCAATATCTGAAACCGAAGACCTAACAGGGTCCTCCCGTTATATAACCCACCAAGCCGACCAGTTCTAGGAGATTATCGATATGTCTAGATGTTGCTTTATTGTAGCTTAAGGCACTGGAGGAGGAGATGAAGGTGGTGAAGGATGCTGGTGGCATGGGCATGCTGTTTCAGACGCTGACACTACCTAAAGGCATGGCCGTCTCCAGCGCAGACGTCATAGCTAGTCTGAATGAACACCTCGTCCAGACGCTCCACGTTAGTATTGATGCATAGAGTACAGAACTTCAGTCAGTACTCCACATGGTTGTCAAAGGATGGGCGTGTTCGTATTGTAGTGAAAACTTGAATCGCTAAAATTTTATGATCAACTGCTATGTAACTACTATATGCATAGACATTTTAGCTCAAATCATCTTTCGACCTTGTTTCTAACATAAAGAGCTACAAAAAATATAGCGTTCAACTTTAATAGTGCTTTCTTTTGGTCCCTATTATAGCCATTATTGTGAGGTCACTAAAATTTCTATGTATACAGTATGAATGTAAGTATGTACAACATTAACTGGTACCTTTTCCGATGTTGAGCTTCTAATTGGCCGCTCCCTAAACTGAGTCCGTTATAACCTTGAAACCTGCTGCCTTATTCTCACCACAATCCGTTTGATGTTCAACTCTTTGATATCTGTAAACAGGAACTGTCTCAGAAGGAGGAGACACTTTCCAAGATGGAGAACGGGCTGGAAACCTACAAGGGGAAGTTTGCAGTGGTGAGACACCAGCTCGGTCTGCTATACAAGCAGTTCCAAGAGGAACGCAGCGAATGGAATAAGGAGCAGGAGAGGCTTGTTAAAAAGCTATCTGACCTGGAGGGCACCATCGCAGAAGACAAGGTCAAAGTTCATGAGTTCGATGTGAGTACTATCATAAATAGGTCAGGGTCATTGTCTCATCTAATTTCCTGCTATATGATGGCCGTCATCTCTCGTTCACCGTACTGTTGTTACTTCCCATACTCTCCATCCCTCATCCCTTTTACTCTACATTTATTTCTCCTTTTCCCTCTCTCTGTTTATTCATCCTATCCCTCTATCTCTCCTCCCCTCTATCTCTCCTCCCCTCTATCTCTGGCTCCCTCTATGCATCCTCTCTTTCTCCCTGCCCCTCTTTCTCTCCCTCCCTCCACCTCTCCTCTCTTTCTCCACTTCCCTCTATCTCTGCTTCCCTCTATCTCTCCTCCCCTCTATCCCTCCTTCCTCTATATCTCTTTTTCTTTCTCTCTCCTTTCCTCTTCATCTACTCTATATGTAACTCTACCTACACATCTCATAGTGGACCCCCTCCCCCCCCCGCAGTTTTTCTTCCACCTTCCATCTGTCTACTCTTCCCTCTCCCCTACCTCCCTCCCCCATATCGTATTTAAGTGCTGCCAAGTTCTAACACCTCTCTCTGATGACAGCGGCTGATGGACATGATGAATCAGGATGAGTCTGAGACGAAGAGGAGGCTCGCAGACTCAGCGAGAAAGATGACTGTACTGAGGGTCAATGAGAAAGCCCTTTCCAGGAAATACACCATGATGCAAGAAGTAGAGGCATCGCTAAGAAAAGAGGTCATCAGATTGAGGAATGAAACTATCGCCATGGAAACGGCTGTCACTGAACGTCTTGGCTATCTTCAAAGATATAAGGTACATTTATTACCCTGTAATCAAAGTAATGGATGACGATCGTATCAATGTACACAGAAATCATGTCGGTATAATTGTTTGGAGTGATGTACTCATGCTGTTTTTCCTGCAGGACATGGCGTCATTTAAGATAGCCACTCTGCAGAAGACGAGAGAAGATTCTGTTCCTTACAGCGAGTTAGAGGCTGCCAACAAGCAGTACCAGGAGCTGACGGAGAAGTACAGAGATCTCTTAGAGAAGAGTAACTCTATGGTGGCCAATAATGAACACTCAGCAACTCTAGAGGTCAGTGAGTAACTTGCAATGCAGCATTGCCTATTGGGAAACCGTCTGCTCACTTCACCATGATATTGATGTCTCTGGAAGTAATAATGGGCATTCAGGAAACTAGTCTAAACTTTTATTACCAGATCTACAGGCTACACGCTTTTTATTGGTGATTTGAATTTTTTTGATGAAATAGTGGAATGATCCTAATTCAGCTTCATGCTGATTTTCCACTGTGTTTCAGTTGGAGCTGAAGAGGCTGCAGTCTGACAAGGATGCGCTAATTAAGGAGCTGGAGATTGAGAAGGAGAAATGTCACGCCTACCAAGCCTCGTTCGAACAGCTGCAAAAACAGGGCATCAGTATGGCTGGTAGTTTGGACCACGAGGTATTCTTACTCCATCTGTCCCCTGCCTGTCTGCCTGCCATCTCGCCCTCCTGACATCTCTCCATCCCTCCCTCCCTCTCCTGCTCCCTCTCCCGCTCCCTCTCCCTGCGTTTCTGCCTTCCTCTTCCTGCCTTCCTGCCTGTCTCCCTACCTGCCTCTCTACCTGCTTGCCTCATCTCCTTTCTTCCCTAAGTATCCCTCCTGTTTTTCTGCCTTCCTCTTCCTCTTTCCTTCTCCTCCCCTCCCTTCCTCTACCTCCCTCCATCCGTTCCTTCCAAGTCTCCCTCCCTTCCTCACTCCCCAAAGTTTACTTTGAATTCCACAGCATTGATCTGGTCCACCTCACCTGCCTCTAATACCGAATCAAAGGCACAACATTTCCAACAGCCGATTCCATTTAATTTGATGGTTAACGGCGTTTATATTGTTGTTACTGTTACCTCTACTGGAGTGAAGTGATCCTATTGATGTGAGTTATATGTTGTAATGTATCTGGTATATATTTCTACCTTCAGGCCATGACGATGGCAAAGAAATTGGCCACGCTGGAGATGAAGGAGATAAATGAGCGGCAGAGGGCGGAGCATGCGATGAGAATGTACGAACAGCGACGAGAAATGATCAATGAGTTGGAGGCGCGGAACAGCGAACTCGAGCAGAAATTTGCCGAGGTGACCCGGATGAACCTGGAGAGTCAGCGGGTTGAGAGACAACTTCGAGATGAGCTTTCCAGTACGTTGTGTCATCGATTCATTCAACCCATTTGTTATTATTATCAAGTTATTATTTATTATTATTCATTACGGTCATTGTATTATCATATTTTTATCATCTTGCAATAATTTTCCAAACATTATTACTATTTTTGTTGTTGTAATTGTCATTATCTATCATCATGTCTTGCTTTGTAGACTGTGTCCTCAAGAGCGCCAGCGACGCGGATCGGGCGCGTATACTGGAGCTTGAGGCGTCCGAGAATTCTCTAAAGGTTGAGAACTCACATCTGAAGCAAGTGGCAGACGTGGCCTTGACCCAGGCGTCTGCAGTCGAAGGTCAGAAGGTCAGCCAAGAGAAGGAGCTGCTCTCTCTTAGGCAGCAGCTTATCGACATCCAATCACAGAGCGATGAGAAGAAGGTCATAGGTCAGTGCCTGATTTCCTCCCTTGTGTCACGACTGCTTGATAGTTTGATGTTTGTTCAGCAAGAGTCTGTCTCTGAGAAATCATTGGCTACAAGTAAAAATCGCCAGTGGATTCAATTTTGGGATCTTCTCCAGTTATAGGATTTGCTTGCAAAACAGAATCTGACCACAGCCACAAAAAGTCTTCGCTATCACCAGAATTCGTTGTCACCAGAATTCGTTACCAGAATTCGTTATCCAAACTTGAGCAATGATTTATCGCTATGATTTCTTGACTGTTTTGAAGGAAAACCTATCGTTTCCAGTCGTTGTCAAATCTGATTTTAGAGTTTATCTACCGTTTTAATTGATTTCATTCCTGCATGCTATCGTAGTCAATCTTCGTCTCTATCAGTAATATCATCTCTATTTCAGGTAAACTGCATCGACACATAGTGCAGTTGCAGGTTTCTGAAGGGACAGCTGTCAAGAAGCTGGAGGAGTCTGGAAAGAAGATAAAGAAGCTGCAGGCGCAGCTACTGAGAACTGAGCAGCGATTGGACGAGAAGGATCAGGCACTGCTACACTACAAGGCTGAGACAGCGAACAAGTCCAGGCATCTGAGGTCAGTGGCTGCAGTGGTGTACTCAGTATAGGGAAGATAATGAGTAGCGATAGAATGAGGACAAAGGTTGAGATGAAGTGCGGAGGGAGGGAAACAGTGAGGGGTATGGGTACGGAGGGCATGGTCAAGGAGGGCATGATCACAGAGGGCATGGCCACAGAGGGTAGGGAGGGCATGGTCACAGAGGGTAGGGAGGGCATGGTCACAGAGGGTAGGGAGGGCAAGGAGGGAGAAAGAGAGATACTAGTAAGTAATAGCAAGTATTACAGGTATATAAATATCAATTATTCAACACCAGAATTACCTCAGAATGGTCGCTAGTTCCTGAGAACTGTACTTCATCATTATCGATTGCTGATTTTGTGTTGTTGCGTGTTTCAGGCGAACCATTCATGAGTTGAGGCGCATGTTCAGTGGGGCCGTACCGCTGTCCAAGCAGGAACGGTTTGCTGAGGCTATGATAAGATTGCAGGAGGATAAAGATAAGTTCTCCAGAAAGCTGAAACAGGTCTGATCATCCCATCTCCTCCTTATAGTAGCGTCACAATGTCACGTCTCGCTTTCAATCGGTCATGATGTCACATCTCGCTGTCAATCGGTCATGATGTCACATCTCGCTGTCCAGCGGTCATGATGTCACATCTCGCTGTCCAGCGGTCATTTATATCGGTATCTCTCTGTGTGTGTCAGATACGCCAGTCACTCCATCTCTCAGTCTCAGTATCTCTGTGTCTATGACAGATGACGGAGGACAGAGCGGCTATAGAGGACAAACTCGCCGAGCTGATAGTACAGCATGCTGGCCTCCAAGAGCTTATATCGACTCTGAAAGACGGTAAGGGAGCGACTAAGGTAGTCGAGTGGCACAGCAAGATGGAGGGCCTGAGGCTAGAGGAGCTGAAGAAAACACGCCACATACAGCGACTTGCCGAGCAGGTGAACTTACGTGTTGATTACTGTAAACATAGAAATTTTAGCGTTAGTTTTTGCTCAAATTATCAGTATTTCTAATAATAGCACCTGAAATTTTTAGCAATTTCTTTCCAGCATATGTAGTACATGAAGAGCTATCAAAAATTTTTTTTTCTTCAAGTCGCTATTATAGCTATGCTTGTGAGGTAGCTAAACTGTCTGTGTTTACAGTAGTTGTAGGAATGGGATCCTGGGTAAATGCTGACTTGTCTGGTCAGAATTTTGTTGATATCTGATTGGATGATATGGATCTGGTGGAGGAACTGGTGTTGTAATTTTTTGCAATACTACCATAAAGATTTCAGTAGTTAGCCCCTCTTCCCTTGTAACAGCCTTGTCGAGTGCTAAAGCGATTTGTAATCTATTCCTGGATGATGTTCAGGTCACAGTTCCTGTGGCTTTCTATCAGCTCTCAGTCTTTTAAATTAACTAGTCTTTTAATTTAACGAGGCTTATAATTCAATCTGGCTATCATTAGAATGTTCTATTGCAGTCAAGTTATTTGATTTGAGATATGCATGTTGATATAATAGCGCAGTGATTCCAGTACCGCCTATGAATGGTGACGATTGCAGTGCTTGTGACAGCCATATACTGTATTGCATTTTAGTGAGCGAGTGTGATGATTGTGTACCGCATTGTAACGAGGCAGTTACAGGACTGAGTTGATGTACTGCAGGTCTCATTTATGGAGACGTCAGTCCGTCAGCATGAATCCACCATCAGCAGAATGGAGGAGGAGCAGGTGAAGATGAGCCGACATTACGAGGAAAGACAACTCTTGTGGGAACAGAGAGAAATGGAGATGGAGAGGATCATTAACAAGCTGGAAAACCAGCAGCAGGAAATAGCGGGCGCTGCCTCCAAGGTAAACCGAACTTAAAATTGGGTATGGCCACTGCTGCTCGCGAGTTCCAATTGTAGCAGTGCTCTGCTACTGCGCTATAAAATCTCTGATAATTGTCTACTTCCCTGAAAGTTCTTGAAGAACTCTTAAAAGGTACTCTTAAGAAGTCTGGAAGAATTCTTAAGAATTCTCAAAAAAGTCTGGACGAATTCTTAAGACTACTTACGAATTCATCAAGACTTCTTATCTTGAGCGATTTTTGGGGAAATAGACATCTACCAAATTTTCCTTGTTTAATTCGGTGCAGCTACCCGTAAACGGCGGCAGGGAGCTGTATACTACCACCGTGTCCAGAACTCGGTGACCCATGATGTCTATAGAGAGTTATGATATTATTCTAGTTTGAGGAGGCGACGGGGAGACTGCCTGACATCACGCTGCCGGTGTCGGAGCAGCTCGAGCAGGCCGTGGCAACTATAAAGAACAATGTCAGAGTGATCATTGAAACTCAGTCCGAGTCTAAGAAGATTAAGATGGTAAGTTTCATAGCGCTCTTCTCACACATTCGGTTACCTGTATATGGATGACCTTGACCTTATACCAGCCATAGGTAGACTAAATTCGATTAGACATTAAGACTTCTCCCTGATCTCCTAGTATAGTCATGGCTGCATCCCTGCTAATATCGATGTCTATTCCACCTGTCTGTAGACCAATGCTGACCTCGAGCAGAAGTTGAAGGAAGCAGACGCCAACATCCTGTCCCGTGACAGGATCATCGCGGAACTCAGGCTAAGGCTGCCGGCCACAGCCGAGAGAGACGCAGCTATCGCCAAGGCAACAGCCAACGCGCAATACCAGGAGGAGCAGTACGAGACGAAGCAGGCATTGAAACTGGCTCAGAGTACCATTGCCAGTCTGCAGGTATGATATGAGATGTGGCCAGCAGATAGTTGTGTTCATTCGATGGTTGACTATCTAATGCTTTGTATTTACTGGGATTGTCTCTGTATTACAAACTAACAAATCTGTGGGAAATTCTTTAGCAATAATGCCGAATGCTAGTTGATGTCACGTATGCTAGTCTAGTCTATGGTTCTTAGGTTCTACCCCAATTTGTTTCCATACCATCTCTCTGTTCTCTAAACTTCTAACATATACAGCGTTCAACTGGCAATTGGCATTTTCACTAAACAACTTTACATATATTATATGGAATGATGCTGTATGCTGGTTCAATGATGTGACAGTTAGCCGTCGATATGTCCTTCTGCTTTATGACATATAGAGAATATATAAATTCAATGTAGCAGTGTGGTAGTGTAGCAGTGTGGTAGTCTGAGAGCAGTACGGGCGGATTCGTCTGGAGGTAATTGTCTATTTCCCCGCCCTGAAAGTTCTTCAAGAATTCCTGAAGAATTCTTAGAAGAAGTCTTGAAGAATTCTTTAAGACTTCTCAAGACTTCTTATTTTGAGCAAGTCTGGGGCGGGGAAATGGAGAACTGCCCATCTGGATTTATTTATTCATTTATTTTTCCTTATATAATATTTATAGTACAGAGCCTTTGCGACTAAGCTAGTGCAGCGAAAGAGCCATCATTCAGCACTAAAATCTGTGTTTATGTCGCACATAGGCTCGAATCCAGCAGAAGGAAGAGACAATTGGTAAGCTACAGGACTTGCTGGCGCAGGCTCGTGATGAGATGACAGAGCTGTGTAACAAACATGAGACAGACATGAAACTGATGATGGATCGTCTGCACATCAAGAGTGACGATGCCTTCGTCAAATTCAAACAGAAGGCGATGAACGATATGAAGAAGGAGCTCTCCGCCACTCCTACAAGCAAACAGGTACTCTTCTTGTCAGATTTTTCAGATTTTGATTCATAAAATACGAGTGAGTAAAATTAATTGAATAAAAATGAGTTACTGGTAATATTAAACTCCATCGTTATTTTAAAATTGTTGCTGTTCTGTGTATTTAAGTACCAGAAACCCACTGCTGTCCTGCTGCTCAGCCCTTGTGCCATAGGCAGGTGTGCTCCAACCTGCGTAGAAACCAAGAGCAACCTGGCACTGCATATGGCAGCCTCGCCCTTAAGGCACTGTCACTGCTCAGTGTGCAAGCACATGAGACAGCCTCGCGATTTCAATCTTCTTCAATTTCAATTTTCTTCCACACAGCGTTTTTATTGGTGCTTTGGTCCGACACTGCCAATCTGATTGGTCGGATTATTGTAGTTATTGCGGTTGAATGAACTCGAGGACACAGTGGTCCAGCAGGACAATCAGATCGGAGCTCTGAGCGAGAGGATCAGGTCTCTACAAGCGGAGGTAGAAAAATGGAGACACAGGGAGGAAGCCACCACCGTGTCGCTCAGCAAGCAGAAAGAGAACATGATTGAAGGTGGGATATTCTGTGACTCTCTGAGCGGCGGGGAGGGGGGGGGGCGTGGTGGCGCAGTAGCAGACGCGGCATACAGTGCATTGTGTGCTAATTAAGTCACGGATTGCAGCTATTGTCTGCCTATGTAAAATCAATCGTTGAGATCAAGTACCCGACTGACCAATGACAAAAGGAAGATAAGCGCCACACGTATTACATGTGATTACCAAGACATTGATCTCAGTTGCGTCAAGTCTAGCCATTATCTTGTAGAACATCACGTGCTAGTTCAGAGACTGGATGGCGAGAATGGCGCTCTCAGGAAACAGGTGCAGGAGTACAAGCAGACTGTCAGCAAGCTGACCCTTGACCTCCAGCATGAGAAAGAGGCTGCAACTCGAGGTCCCACAGCGGCTGCTAAAGAGAGCATGAGTCGTCTGAGGCAGCAACTGAACGAGAAAGAAGAGGAGCTGCAGGTAAGGAGCAGTGCTGCCTGCTGATTGGCTGCCCATTAAATGTGTCAAGGTCAAATTGTTGGACTGTAATTAAGTCAAGGAGTTGTGGGCGATATGTTCTATTCTTCATTACATTGGTGTGTTAATAACACGCATAGATAGATGTATGAAGAACTAATGCACTAGTACTCTGTATTCTGTGTTGATACACTCAATAATGCTGCTGGAGGGAGAAATAGGTCACAATAAGCTCCTCCCACTTAGTGGTCCTGAGTTTGCTATGGATTTTTTTATCGGTAGTTGTCTATTTCCCTGCCCGGAAAGTTCTTGAAGAATTATAAAGAATTCTCAAAGTAGTCTTAAGGCCTCTTATCGTGAGGGATTTTAGGGCGGGAAATAGACACATACCTTTTTTTCTATTGAGATATGGGTTGGTTATACGTGTACGCTGACCTTGACATTGTATTCCTGCAGAATATGTCCCGTGCCCTCGTCGAGCTGAGAGCAGATCTGGTCAAGCAGGCGGAGGACGCAGTCAGGGTCAACGCCAGCAACGCGGCTCAGGACTGGAATGTACAGAAACTCATCGACAAACGTACCAAAGACTTGCAGCAGAAGATAGTCGAACTGGAAGACGACCTTGCCAAGGTCATTGTCACTGCCTTGTATCCTGTTGGCTGCTTATTTTTGGTAATTATATTGCTGAATGGGATGAGTTGTTATTAGGCACGAAGTGAGGGCAGACGTGACAAGGAGACGGCCATCAAACTGGAGTGTGAGGAGCTGAAGGACGAGCTGTCGAGAAATGAGACCACTATCAGGAAGTTGAAGGAGTCAAAGAGGCGACTTGAGGAGGAGAATGAGGCCTTAGAGAGGAGAATCAGCAAGCTCACCTCTGGCAAAGTCAGTAGCACTCTCCCCCTCCCTTTCGTTCTCTCCCTCCCTCTCTCCCTCCCACCTTCCCTCCCTCCTTCCCTCTCTCCCTCCCCCTCTCTCTCTCTCTCTCTCTCTCTCTCTC
>ERZ1740065.1446-NODE-1446-length-14209-cov-4.330578_pt1 | contig 14209 bp, 12 predicted proteins | sample MGYA00581738_ERZ1740065 | MGnify/ENA primary metagenome ERZ1740065 (study PRJEB43018, sample SAMN04849749) | marine metagenome | isolation source: floating plastic debris | place: Pacific Ocean | collected 2008-09-01 | study: EMG produced TPA metagenomics...
ATTATGCGGTATTGCGTTTGTTCCTATTTCCATGACGATTAGTACGGCTACGAGATCCCTACTGTTTGCGAAATGATTCTATGAGGCACGTCCCGACAGCCATTTATATCGATACACAAGTTTGTTATGAGAACAATCTTCGCTTTGATACGAATGACTTCTACAAGATGCATCAAATATTCGTTAAGGGAGGTATTCGATTACTGATTCCAAGAATGATGGAGCGTGAGTTATTACGCCATTTTCGAAAACGTGCTAAGGAATCCGTTGAGGCTCTTTCAAAGGCTCATAAGAAGCATCCAATTGAAGCTTTGTCATTACTAGAGCTACCACCAAAGAAGGAACTTGAAGAAAAATGTTTTGAAAGCCTTCAAGAAAATTGGGAGAAATTTAAAGAGCACTTTAATGTTGAACGACTGCCCTTAGTAGGCAGTATAGACAATGTCGTGGATTGGTATTTCCAAGTAGAAGCACCTTTTTCAGAAAAGAAGAAAAAAGAATTTCCAGATGCATTTATTCTTAGTGTTCTTGATGAGTATCATAGAGAACATCATGGTGCGCATATTGCTGTGATTAGTAAAGATAAAGACTTTTCTAATGCCTGCATGACAAGGAGATATCTTCATAATTTCCAGGAAATTAGTGAATATATTAAAGCCTTTGAACCAGAGCTTTCAAGAAAGGATAACGGTCAAACAATTGATCCAACAAGACCGATTACAACCGAAGATCTCAAAGAGATGAAAGCTATTCTCGGACGAAGAGATGAAGTGACTCCCCACGAATGTGATCGAGTCATTAATCTTCTCTCAACTCGGGGTAGTAATTATGACTATTTCTTTACTAACGTTAATAGTGCTTTTTGGATCGATCCACTGCTTGAGAAGGGATATTTTGCAAATCCACCTAACGTTGAAAGATTTGATGATGGTCGAATACTTATCCCAAATTGGTTGCCAATGAGCTATTTAGTTCGAGTTTTCGATGAAGCTCAAGATAAGGTAATTAACATATTAGAATCACTTCCAAAAACTGATAATCCCCATATTCTTAGAAGCATATTAGAGATAGTTATTAAGAGTGACTCTCCTACACTAGTTAAACACTTTTATAGCTTTATTGAAAATTTTATAGATGTTGCTCATTGGGGATATGATAAGCTCATCGAGCTATTGGTAAAGCCTTATATCTTTGACAGACAACTAATTGATACTACTCCCGCGTTACTGCTTAAAATTGTTGAATTCCAGCCCGATCCGATGGCTGAAGAGAAGATTCAAAGAAAAAATGAAGGAATAAGTCTCTGGGCAACTCCTCTTAAGCCTGCTCCTCGTATGAAAGCATGGGAATATCAGCAGATTCTTGAGCGTGGAATACTTCCATTGGCTGAACGAGAACCCTTTGCTGTCGTTCGTGTCTTGATTGACGCAACTGCTAGTATGCTTCGATTACGTGAACATCCCCAGGATGGTGAGAGTTGGAAAGATAATGATAATTCTGAAATCTGGTACCCACAACTTGATCGCTCAAAACGAAAAAATCATGAACCGAAAGTCGCACTGATCCATGCTCTTACCACTGCCTGCCAATATGTTTATGAAAGAGTACCCGAGTCTATTAATGCCTTAGATTCGATTTTACGAAACCTATCCTGGAATATATTTAGACGTCTAAGGCACTTTCTCTATGCACAACACCTAACTGAACAAACATTCCCTTGGATTCGCGAATCCATTCTCACTTCTAGAAAATATGGTAAGTCAAGCTACAGTTATGAATTTCAGGTGATGATTCGTAAAGCTTGTGAACACTTCGGTGAACGATTACTGACTGAAGAAGAACGCCGGGATATTTTTGACACTATTCTTAGGGGGCCGTCTCTGGAAAGTGACCGGGAATTGACAACAAGTGACCATACAGATGAAGCCTGGATCCACCATCAGCACTATTTTTATCGTAAACAGCTCAGGCCTTTTGCTACTGTCTTATTTAAGAATTACAGGATCACTTATGGAGAACTTGAAGATGAGTTTACAGGTGATCAGCTCAATGACGACTCTTATTCTCGCGTTGGAGAAGTTCGTTTTAGCCGTGTTTCAACTAGTAGTCCATATTCTCCCAACGAACTTGCAAATCTTAGCAACGACGAATTACTTACAAAAATCAACGAGTGGGAAGAATTTAGGCGTGATTCGGATGACTGGTCTATTGAGATTAACATTAGAGCATTAGCTGAGGCATTCCAAGTCGTTTTCAAAGATACAATTGCTTCCGATGAACAGCAGCTTAACTTTTGGTTTGAAAACAAGGGCAACATTGAGCGTCCTGTTTACGTTAAAGCAATAGTTCAAGCAATGCAGGAAATCATAAAAGAGCAGAATTTTGATCGCCTTGACCAATGGCTTCACTTCTGCAACTGGGTTCTTGAACTCCTTAATGATATCCGCGAAGAGGAAAACTTGGGGAGTGACGAATCAAGAGAAAATCCAGATTGGAGGAGTTGTAGACGGGCAGTAGGAGATTTAGTTGATTCTTGTCTAGCTAAGGATGTTAATGTACCTCTCTCAGCACGAGATCTTATCGCAGATATCTTGCGAAAACTTTGTAGTCAACTTGATTACCAGCTAGACTATAACCAAGTAAAATTACTAAAGCATGATGACCATGTGAGTGTAGCAATCAATAACACAAGAAGTCGTGCACTTGAGGCTCTAGTTAATTTTGGTTATTGGGTACGGCGATACGATGAAGATGCCGAGATTTCGGAACTGAGTGAAATCCTTGATAAGCGATTTTCTAAAAACGTGATTTATCCTCTCAGCCTTCCCGAAAGAGCAATTCTTGGCCTGCAGTTCCAGCGTATTTGGGGTTTAGACAATAGCTGGGCTGAGGCGAATGAGAGTCATTTCTTCCCACGTGGCGATACTGTTATCTGGGTTGAAGCTTTTAGCGCCTTTATTAAGTTTAACTCACCTTTTCTTCGGATTTTTGAGGTTTTGAAGGATGATTTTATTTTTGCAATAAATCACCTTGATTTATTGGGAGACGACAATGAAAGTGAGCATGAGGTTATTGATGTCTTAGGCCAACACCTTTTCACTTACTATCTTTGGGACGTGTACCCCCTACAGGGCAACAATAGTTTACTCAATCTCTTTTACGAAAAAACCACAAATACTCGAAGTTACTGGGCAAGGCTATTTGATCATATCGGAAGAAACCTACGCAATACCGGTCCTGAATTGGATCAATTAATTTTGCAGAGAATTTTTAACTTTTTCGACTGGCGATTAGCTCAGAAAGAGCCTTTGGAACTTCAGCAGTTTACTTTCTGGTTAGAAGCTGAATGCCTCGATTCAGAATGGCGACTTGATTCCTATTTAAAGATATTAGATTTAACTGAGACCAAGAACGTAGACCTATCTATAAAAATCAGCTCTCTCAATGGGTTACTTGAACAACACACAGCTAAAGTCGTTGAATGCTTTGCTAAGATTACTGACTACCTTGACGATAATGAAAACTTTTACTTCCAAACCGGTGAAGTAAAGCCCATTCTTTTAGCTGGATTGCGGAACTCTAACGAAGATGTAAATAACAACGCTAAACGTGCACAAGACAACCTACTCAAAGCCGGATACTTTAACTTTCTAGACTTAGACACATAGCGCGATATGGTAACTCAAAGTTAGATTCAACCAGTTATAGTCTCTTCTCTACTATGACATAATCCCTTTTTATGTCATAGTAGAGAAACGCTCAAAACCGCCACACTGAGCGCTTCCAAAGGCTTGCCGCATGACAGAACTCATCATAAAACCCGAGACCGCTCCTGGACTCCCCGGAACTCAGTTCATGCTGCCCGAAGTCTTTGCCCGTTCTGGCAAACGAGCCACCTACCGCTTCGTTGAGTTCTTCGCTGCTGAGATCAGAAACATCAATACTCGGCTTGCCTACTACCGAGCACTCACCAAGTTCTTCGATTGGCTTGAAGAGTTTTATCCAGGGCTTGAGGTTGACCAGATAAACTCAATTGTTGTTGCACGGTACATCGAACTCCATCCAGGTTCACCGCTTACCAAGAATCAACACCTTTCAGCGATTCGCTCACTTTTTCGGTGGTTGCTTTCTGGTGGTGTCGTAAGAGAGAATCCTGCTGTTGAAGTTCGTGGTGTCAAACATCGCGTGAAGCGTGGAAAGACTCCGATCCTCTCAGATGAAGAGATGGTGCAGCTTCTTGGATCTATTGATGTCTCTCATGTAGTTGGCCTTCGTGATCGGGCACTCATTGCCAGCATGTTCTATAGCTTTGCTCGTATTGGTGCTGTTTTAGGCATGGATGTGAAAGACCTATTCAATAAGGGAAAGCGCACCTGGTTTCGGCTCCATGAAAAAGGTGGCAAGTATCATGAGGTGCCAGTACACCATAAGGCTGAAGAGTATCTTGATGCCTATATAGAGGTAGCTGGGTTTGGTGATGAGAAGGATACTCCCCTCTTTCAGACATCACCTGGCAGGGCGAGGAAGCTAACAGGCAAGCGTTTACAAAGGCAGGAAGCCTGGGCGATGGTTAAGCGTCGTGCAATGGCTGCTGGCGTTAGTACTGATGCCTGTAACCATACCTTCAGGGCGTCTGGGATTACTAACTTTCTCCGCAACGGTGGCTCAAGGGATAACGCTCAGCGTGTGGCAGCCCATGAAGATGTTAGAACTACCGCCCTCTACGATCGCAGGGATGAGGCTATTAGTCTCGATGAGATTGAAAGAATTCGGCTGTAAGTGAGCAGATACAGTAAAACAAGCAATATAAAATCAGAAAATTGTACTAAATTTTACAGCCGTACAAGCGATGTAATGTCGAGAGCACTTGTTAGGATTACCATCATATTAAATTGAAGTATTAACTTGAAAAATCACATGATTCATAGAATTCGAAGACAGGTAATGTGTGACAAACGATTAATCATAAAAATAGGTGGGTATAGTCCGTATTTATTCGGAAAATTTTTGCGAAGTAAATATAAGGATCAGTCAAGAAGTAACTTTTAACCAAATTTCCTTGTAAGATCCAAAAATTTTATAGTTACTACATAACCGAAAAATTATGAACTTTGATTTAGATGCGATTTACTTCGTACTATTAAAATATCTCTATTCAGTGTTGGCTATATCGACATTTATCTTACTGACTTGTTGCGGAATCTATTTTGGATTAAATTATTCAGGCTTTTGTTTTTCAAAGATGCGACACCTTGATGAGATTGAAAAATATCGTAGCCTGTTTAACTATCATAATAGTAGGTTAGGGCTTCCTATAAAAGTAAGGATGGCAACACAATACTCGTAAAACAAATAAAGTATTTGGACTTCGAAAATTTTCTTGTGCACAATAAAGATTGCTGCAACAAAAAATATATCAATGGCGATCTTTGGCCTCCTTCGTTTATCGATAGGCTATTGGGCTATGAGCAGGATCAGCCATTAGTTCTAAAGTACAGAGTTAGATACTTTGATGGCGATGGAAATGAACAAGAGCAATTAGTCAAATTTTCAAATTTCCTTGAAAATTGTGGAGTCGTTAAAGATTGGTGAAACTAGCGATTAAAGGAAGCGAAAAGTAATGGTTCTAACGTCTCAAGATATAACCAACCTCTACTTATATGGAGTTAAATCGACTCCTCTTAACTTAACTGATGACAGTCTTATTCGAGATGGTTTCAGTAAAGATAATGTTCCCTATACTTTAATAGAAATTGATACTAGGGAGTATCTGGAAAACGGTGCTGGGAGATTCGCTGTAGGCGCACAATTCGGTCTTGTAAAAGATTTTTTCGAGTCATCTGCTGTACCAGCTGGGGACTACAGTAAAAAAGAAATTGCGGACAAACTAGGTCTTACTTTTTATGGCTGGAATATGAACCAGTACAATTGGGCCGATGATACAGATGACTATCTTGAAAGAGTGTATGTGTACAACACATCTGCATTTAAGATTTCAGATGACGCAAGATTCATTATCAATACAAAAGGCGAAAAGAGAATAGAAAAGTTTAGAGTAGAGCCTAAAAATAATGTTGACGAAAATGTTGATTTTATTGGGGTTGTGTAGCTGACACATCATGGAAATATTTTTTTAGAGGCAAACATCGACCCTTCAGGTATTGGAAGAAAAGTCAAAATAGCTTTCAAGGAAATTTCAGGAGCAATTCCAAAAATCATCTATACAAAAGAAAATTATATAAAAGAAAAAGATATAATAGATAATTGGACTTATTATTATGACCCTGTAGCTGCTACAAAATTATTCATTAATAGAAACGTAATTCCCGATAAACTTTTTGCAAGCGGGACTACGAGATTTTTAGATAAGAACAACAGACCTATTCTTTATGGAACCAATAATGATGATTCTTTAGAAGCTTTAAAGCTGAGAGAAATAGCACCTAAGTTGGCACCATTTTTGGATAATGGTGCTTATTTGATTGCAGGAAAGGGGGACGATAAACTTTTCGGCTCCTCTGGTGATGATATATTCTGGGGAGGTATAGGCGATGATGAAATATTTGGCAATTATCCTATCAACAACGTAACTGGAATTGATGTCGCGAAATATATTGGCAGTTACTCAGATTATGAAGTAGAATTTTTGCCAAATAGAGTAGTACGAATCAATGATAAAGTAAGCAATCGTGATGGTCTAGACACATTAAATAGTATTAATTTTGCAGCCTTCTCTGATAAATCCATAAGCCTTCATCCGGGTCAAGATATCATCTTTGCTATTGATGTTAGTAGAAGTATGAAAGATGATATCTTTGCTGTAAAAGAAGAGATAAAGAAGAGAATCAATAAGATTTTTGATAGTGAACTAGTCAATAGTAGAGTCGCGATTATTACCTTTAATGATAGCTACACATTTCGGAATGTTCTTGACTTCACTTCACACTCCAGTATTGATGATAGAAGGAGCGCTGCTCTCAAAAGTCTTGAAAGAAACGTCTCTATTCTAAGGGGAGGAGAAGAACCTACCGGTAGTGTTCTTACATCAGCCATATATGGTGGCTTAGGTAAATGGCGTGATGATGTAAAAGAGAAAAAAATAATCGTCTTTAGTGACGAAGCTCCCTCAGATACTGCGGTTTTTAATGAAGCACTAAAAACCGCAGATAATTTTGGTATAAAAGTCGATACAAAGCCAATGAATCTCACTCCCTTGAAAGAAGATGAAGAAGGGATAGTGAATCGTTCAACTGAGTTTGACATTAAAGTCAATGGTAGTTTCGCAAGTTATGGCCCTTTTTGGACGAAAGAACCGGTCCAAGGCATCGGAACTAAATCGATCAGTTGGCCTGGAGATAGCCTTACATTTCAACCTAATGAAACCCAGAAAATTTCAGTACCTGTGTATTGGGATAGAGATGATATTGCCTTAGATGATTCTCAGCCACTTTCCCAAGCACCTGGAGTGTTTTCACTAGGAAAAATAAATTATTCTAACGGACCTGGCGGAGCGAGTATTTGGGCAATAGATCTTGGATATGGGTTTGAGCTAAATTCTTCTGATGGCTCTACCCCTCTCGATCTCTCTTTCCAGTCAGGTGCAATAAGATTTAACTTAAATCCTGCTAATAACAGCATAGGTATTCAAGGACTCAGCCCTCTACCAGTTGGAGCAGCTTCAATAGTAGATCCTAAAACTGGCTTAGACATAGAGATTCCGGTTTACTTTGAACTTGTCGCAAGTACTTTCGAATCTGATGATAGTAATTCAACCCAATCAAATATTGCTTTTGTCGAAGAAGGAAGTAGTCAGGAAATAGAGTTATTTGGTCGTCTATATACATGGGGACCTAGAGTTACATTTCCTCTTTCATATTGGTACCCAACTCTTACTTACCAACGCTTAACTGATGAAGGAGTTGATCAAAAGCCAGGTCAATCTGGGATTTTAATCAAGGATACTTCTGAAAAGTATGCATACCTACATGCGAACTTTCAACCTAACTATGGATTGAATACGGACCAAGCTGCATATCTCTTAGGATATGACTACCTAGACTGGTATCAAACAACTACACATGGTTTTACCGAATCTGATAACGAGTCTACTTTACAAGCTTTTTCTGGTGAAAACGGTAGTCTTTCGTTTATAGACAGACCTGTCGTTGGCAAAGACTGGGAAAAGGTTGAATTTGAGACTCATTTGGTTGGTGTTGATGAGACAAATCAGATTGGAAGTGAGTCGATATATACGCTTCGCTGGGGAACAACATTTAAGCCATCGCCTTCAGATGATGACATTCTTCTCAATTATGAAGGTGGGGTGTATTTTCTTGATCGATATAGCAGACCTCAATCTCCTCCATCACCATTAGAGCAAGATACTTTTATCAGTAATGACTTTACCGCAGATGAGCTATTAGGTAATGATAGTGATGACATTGAAATAGTTGATACGATTACTGATATTCAGGCTACAGATACTAGTTCGGGTACTGACTCACTAGTCTTGGGATCATCAGATATTTCCTCCCCCTTCTCAATTCCTGGTGATAGTCTCATCCAGAATGATTTCACTCTGAATGTTGATGCTTTTGCTGCACAACCTTCAATTCTTCTCTAGTGACGGTTATAGCCCCATCTCTGATCAAGACATCCCCCCTGCCCCACTGACATCCTTATGAGCATCGTCTCATGAGGATTCGCCTATGAGTACCTGTAAGGAAGTCTTACGGTCTCTTCCATCCAAACTAAAACCGACTCTGAAATCCAAGATCACCGAAATCCTGGATGAAATCAACGATCTGCGCTCTCGTGGATACAAGTACCTCGAAATCACTCAAATCCTTGGTGAGCAAGGCATCACCATCAAATGCTCAACCCTTAAAAAATATGTTCAGCAGCTAAACCGAGCTGCCCGCACCACTAAACCAGGTGCCCTGCCGTTACCCAAAGCACGGAGGTAATGGCCATGCCCTGGATTCATAATTCCTGTGGAGAAAAAGGCGGTGTCGGTAAAAGCATCCTATCCCAAGCCCTTGCTGAGTACTTCCTACAGCAGCAGCAAAAGGTACCGCTTATCTGTGAAGCGGACAGATCCAATGGAGATGTAGGACGAGCCTTTGAAGGAAAGCAGCGGGTCATCTACCCCTACTTCACCGAAGATAGCGATCAGCTCGATAAAGCAGACACGCTCCTTGATGAGGTGCTGGCCAGTAACACCGATGCCGTAGTCAATTCCCCTGCTCAGTCCCACCGAGCACTCGTGAACTGGCTATCCCAAGGCAGTGCCGATCTCGCGCTAGAGGAAGGCGTCAAACTTTGCTTTTGGTTTGTAACCTCTGGCGAGTATGACTCTGTAAGCCTTTTCCTTGAATCGTTACAGGAGTTTGACGGTATCCCCCATATCTTGATTCGAAATCGGCATTTTACCGACAGGCTTACCTACGACTACTCAGACCCTGACGCCAATGAAAGCCTTGGAACGGCATTGAAAGCGTATAAGGTGCCAGTCATTTACCTACCTCGGTTTGGTACAGCGGATCTTGATTTTCTCAAAGCGCATTCCCTCACCTTTGGAGAAGCCATCTCCCGTGATGGTGGGCTCACCATCGCTGCCCGCAGTCGCGTAAAACGAGCACTCACCACATTCTTCTCACAACTTGATGCATTAGAGATTTTTACCAATGGAACATCTGACGACAACGGAGCAGAACCTGCTCCAAAAGCTCCTGCACGGAAAAAGCGAGGCAGAGCAAAAAAGAGTGTGGGAAATAGTAGCAAAGACGGGGATAGCTGAAGATGACCCCATGTTCATCGCTATGGTTGCCATGGAATCGATTGAGGCTGCTGTAGTGGAGATTCCAAAGACCGTATCACTTCAGGAAGAACGGCTCTCAGAAACCGTTGATACCCTGACTGAGAAGATTGAGGAATTGCGGGAATACACACTGGGGCTCACTGCACTCTCAAAGAACCTTGATAAGCGTCTAAAGATGCGGCTTCCCCGTGGCTCTCGTAATAGCGGGCTCCTTGCTCGGGAACTCATCGGTGTTGCCGTAATGGGCATCCTTACAGGCACTCTCTTTGGTCAATCTCTTGTGTCATTTATTGGCACTGAAACCTGTGCAAGGTTTCCTGAAATCTGTGTTTTTGAGCAGAGGGAAGATGTCTTATGAAGGGAAATCGAGTAACCGTTCTTTTACTCTTTTTGGTGTTGGTGGTCTGTTTTCCACTGGTGTTTCTTCGGCTACGGGATATTGTTGCATCATTTTTCTCTGCATTTACTATCGATAACCAGGTCTGCCTTTTTATCGATAGGATGTTCCGGCTTCCTACCGACCTTTCCCCAGATGATGCAGCCGGTGTCCTTGCACGGGCGACCGCTGGAGGGTCTCACAGGTGGCTTGTAGAGGTAGCAACGCTGTTCCCTACCCTTTGGTGCCTTCGATTCCTAACGGGAGCAGTAGAAGAGATTCGATCAATTTATGGTGGAGCAAATCCACTTTCCATCGTTGAAGTGTTTGGACGCTGGATGGCGCTTGCTGCACTCCTGCAGGTGATAGCGCCTTTAGTGGCGGTGGTGTTTTTTCAGAGTGTTCGGTTTGTCGTCTGGGAGCCGTTAGCGTTTCTTATGGCGGTTTCTCTTTTGTTCTTCTTACTTATCTGGGGATGGCAGTACCCAAATGGACGATTAAAGCACGTTCGAAAGATCTACTACTTTGAGCAGTTAAAACAGCAGGAGGCAGTATGAAATTGCGGCTTTTAGTGGCTGTGGTAATGAGCTTATTTTTGGTGCCGTGGTGTGTGCCGGTAGTGGAGGCTCAGGTTAATGTAGCGTTACAGGCGCATGAGTTAGGGTGGCTTAATCCTGGCAACTCCGTTGGAATGCTGCTTGGGATTTCAGCAGGTGGTGCGGTGGTGAGTATTGTGGCTGCTGCTGCACGGCAGGTAAAGCGGGTTTCTGTACGGGATAGCCTTTGGTGGTTATTTGCGATCGCAACCATCACCGCACTCTATCTCGGGGGAAAAGCGGTATTAGTTCGTTTAGTGGGTCTAGAAGCTGGGTTTCTTGCAGCGGTTACCGTCACCTCGTTAGGAGTCCATATCGATTTTTTGGATGAATTTGAGCTCTTTATGCTTCGTGGCAATTTCGTTTGAGGATATACCACTTTTCTAAAAGCAATGATGTCCTGGCTTGGGTTTAGAGAAGGGCATCTCTGGATTGTCTTTGACCCCAAGATTGAGCTGGTGCCGTACCTAAAGGCATTGGGCAAACGGGTGCTGATATTTAACCCATTGGACCAACGCCGGAGTGCCTGGAATGTGTGTGCCGATATTGAGACTGAGGCGCAGGTGATAACGCTTGGTAAGGTGTTAATCCCTGACGCGGAGGGGCAGGAAAACTATTGGAATCAGTCAGCACAAAACCTTCTGGGAAGTGTCATCCAGTTCTTTATCCGGTCTGGGGAATGGTGGGATTTTCGAGATATCTTACTTGCCTGCTCCAGTGAGGAGTACTTAAAGCAGATTGTTGGTGCAAATGAGTTTGATTCCATCATTGCTGAAGGTCTAAAGGGAAAGAGTGAGCATAGTGGCACCAATGACTACATGCTCACTCTTAATACTCGATTGCGTCCCCTTCGCGTTATGGCAGCACTCTGGCATACGGCAAAGGATAAGGTCAGTCTAAAGCGGCTGATTGAAAGTGATGACTTTGGGGATACGGTGATTGTTCTTGGAAATGACAATACCTCTGGAGCAACCGTACAGCAGTTAAACGCGATTCTCTTTGAGCGGATCGTGAGTCTTGTTTTAGATTTGCCAGATCGCTCATTACGGCGTATCTGGCTTTGGATTGATGAAGTCTCTGAGGCATCTCGGTTTGTAGGGAATAATCTGGTGCGGTTTATGACCGTTGCCCGGTCTCGTGGGGGATGTGCTGTTCTTTCAGCGCAGAACACTGCAGGGATTGAGGCTAAGTTTGGGGATAAGGCAGCTCGGCAGCTTCTAGAGCTATCAAAACGGTTTGCTGTCTTAGGGGGTGTGGATGGCGATACCGCGAAGGTGGTGTCTGAGACCTATATCGGTGATGTAGAAGTCATTGAGCATCAGGTTGGGTATTCAGAAAGCTTTGGCAGTACTGAGCGGGAAATTGGTGAGGTATTTAAGCGCAAGGGTGAAAAGGAGGTTTCTCCAAATTTACGGCGGGTAAAGCGTCCCCTTGTTCCAAAGGAGGATCTATTTAGTTCCTCGATGCCAAAGACCGGAATCTCTTCTGGGCTCACTGGCTTTTTCGCTGGAAGTGTGGGTGGCCATCACTGGCATACGTATTCCTGGGATGAGATTCAGGATATGCAGGTTGAGCCTGATGATAAGGTGCTTGCCTATGAACGGATTGGTGAGAAGGAGCCAGGGTTACAGCTACAACCGTGGACAGATAAAGAGCTTTTGAAGTGGGGCTTTTTTGAGGAGTTAGACAAAGGTGAGGAGAAAAACCTATTTGATGAGTTTGGGGGAGCCGCTCAGGAGCTTTCTCGGAGTGATGTTCTAAGGCTTCTCAAGGTTACAGACAATGAGCTTGATGAAATTGCGGCTGAGTGTGGGATGAGTTCTGGTATTGCAACGTTTTCTAGAAAGCAGTTTACCGAGATAGCTGCATGTATTGGGTTAAGAGTCCTTGGTATTTCAGTTAATTGGGAGCAATGAGACAATGAGCAGTAATCATGGTTCAGAACGACGGGTAAAGGCGGGTTCAAAGGATGTTGAACGATTTCAGGAGAAGTTTCTACGGGGGGCTTCAAAGGGGATGAAGGTCATTGAGGAACAGTCCCCTTCTGTCTTTGAGAAACTTCGTCTCAGGGTGGCGCAAAACAGCAAAAGTATATGGCGTTGGGGGGCTGGTAATCCTGCAAAGGAGCAGGACAGGGTTTCCTACAAGGTTCGTGGTGGAAAGCTGACCGTTACTGATGATGAGGGCAGGGTCATCAAGACAAGTGATGAAAAAGGACTCAATAAATACAACGGTATGACCTTACAGGGGAAGGAGAATCGTAAGGGAGAGATGGTCGTAAAGGAGAACCAGTGGAATCATCGAAAATTAGAGGAAGGAAATGTTTATCTAACTCCTCAGGAGCGAAAAGATCAGAAGCCTGATTGGGCTGTAAAGCTTATAGGGCGAGTTTACTCCTTTGGGGAAAAGATAAAGAGAAAGAAGAAAGGGGATAATGTGTTGGTCAATAAGATTGCAAGCCATGGCCATAAGCTTTATCAGGCAACGAAAAAACGAAGTAGTGGGCGACGAAGAAAGATGTAGTCCATGGCATTGAAAGGGCTCCTGGGATATGGGAGCCCTCTTTTCATTATGTGTAATGGCTCAAATTATCGTTATTATCTGGCAGAAAGTACTTTCAGGCTCATTATCAACATGATACTGTTCTCAACATTTTAAGAATGAAATTATTTCAACCAGAGAGGAGGATATGCCAAGCGGTATCGGGATTGGTGAGGTATCGGCTCTATTAACGGTCCTATTCACCTGTCTGATCACAATTGCCAATATCCTGATGTGGCTGTCAACCCGCCGCACGATTCAATTGCAGGTAGCAAGTGCCCAAAGCCTCAACTATCAGTCATTGATCCAAAGCCATCGTGAGCTGATGTTTGGTCTTATCTCTCATCCAGAAACACTGCAGGCTTTTGCTTTGGCCAATGGGTTTGATAGGGACCAATGGAGATTACAAATACTGTCAACGTTCTTTATCAACCATGCCTGGATGCATTTTGTCATCTTTGACCATGAGAAATTTGACCACGTTCACCTTGAAAGTTTCAAACGAGATGCTCAGGAGATGTTTACCTGGCCATCCATTCGAGAACGCTGGCATCAGGCAAAAATCTCGTATCCTAAGAATTTTCGCAACTTTGTTGAGAATGAGATACTCATCCAACCACCAGGCAGTAGAAACAGATAATCCCGATCTATTCCTCTGTCTGTAAGAGCAATTCTTGACCAGCGGCTTTTAGCGAGCCGTCCCCATTGAGATAGTTATAGAGCGTTGCCCTGGTTACTCCGATTTGGGCTGAGATCGCAGTCATACTCAGATCCGATTCTGCCATTGCCGTCATCGCTTGTTTGAGCATAGAAGCCGTCATTTTACGCTGTCCGCCTAGTACCTGCCCTCGCTCTCTAGCCGCTGCATGAGCTGTT
>ERZ1740065.1447-NODE-1447-length-14208-cov-39.229068_pt1 | contig 14208 bp, 7 predicted proteins | sample MGYA00581738_ERZ1740065 | MGnify/ENA primary metagenome ERZ1740065 (study PRJEB43018, sample SAMN04849749) | marine metagenome | isolation source: floating plastic debris | place: Pacific Ocean | collected 2008-09-01 | study: EMG produced TPA metagenomics...
GATGTAATACAGTAATACAGATGTAATACAGTAATACAGATATAATACAGTAATACAGATGTAATACAGTAATACAGATGCAATACATATGTAATACAGTAATACAGTAATACATATGCAATACATATGTAATACAGTAATACGGTAATACAGTAATACGATAATACAGATGGACACAGAATAATCCTCCCAGCAGATGCTGCAGAACTGGATTTGATTGTGATGCTGACACCGCAACAAAATACCGACAAAAGATTGTTGCTATTATTATATTGCACACCGAAAATACTCCAGTATCACTAATATGGGAGTTGTCTTCTCATTTATGGGATTTTTATTCTGAGGTAGCTATCACTTCAATTTCTTGAGCAGTTTAAAGGAAGCACTAACATCGTTGTCATATCAAATCTGGTTCTACAGTTATCTGGATGTGTGTATGTGAAACTGCAGTAAGCTACTGTAGCACCTGCAAGCATTGGTGCAAGGCATTCTGTCAGTAGCTGCAAGTGCTTGAACTGCACTGAATGCAAAAAGGAAAAGGGGAAGTTAAAACACAACAGCAGTATTAGAAAATAAATGGTCGGTGCATGCTGCCAGAGCTGAATACTTTCCAGGCTTTAGTCATTCTCACGCTGATATGCATCAACACATGCTGGAGTGCGCGGGAATGAGCGCTCATACGCGTGGGAGTGCTTGTGGATGTGTCGGAAGTGTGCGCGAAAATCGACAGGATAATGACAAAATCCGCTTTCTACGCGCTATCAGGGCTTAAGCAAGCGCACTTTGACACAGATTTGACTTTGAAATTTAATTGATTGCCTAACCTCTGATTCTGTAGATCATTGGTAAAAGATTTGAAGAAGGCTGGAGCTGTTCCGAGTTCAGATGGAGAAAAGCTCAGAAGTCTCCAGGATCTGGTTCAGAAGAGGTTGCATTACCTTCAGGTAATGACGTAACACTCCCCTACAATACAAAGTCACCATGCGGGGCATGCAGGGACGGATCCAGTCAGGGACGGATCCAGTCAGGGGCGGATCCAGTCAGGGACGGATCCAGTCAGGGGCGGATCCAGTCAGGGGCGGATCCAGTCAGGGGCGGACCCAGGAAATTTTTCGCTGATGCTCAAGTCGCCAACAAGTAGCTGTCTGGACAGCTTGCGTATGTTGACTGTTTGACTGTCTATTGGCTGCATAACCGATTGTTTGGTACTGCTGACTGGGGTTTGTGTGGCTGAGTGCAGCAATGGTATTTGTGCTATTTACTACTAGCTGACAAACAATATTTGAGGCAGATTTTTGGACTGATCTTCCGTCATGTTTGCCTGTATCCGCCCCTGACTATATCCGCCCTAGATACACAATGTTGTCATGCTAACCTTACTCACCGATTCACACAGCTTGCACCACTTTCCGTTTTGTGATCTGTGATCATGTGATCTGTACACTGGAAACATTCACCGCCACATAATACCCTATGAAACTATTTATTCCATGCAGAACCCTGCTGACTGTAAGAAGAGGAAAAAGCTTATATGCAAACTGGAAAATATATGCGGTTTCGGATGCGCTCTTCACCACGTGGTTACTTGCTTCATGGGAGCGTACGGCCTCAACAGGACTATGATTATCCCTCCAACAGTAAGCTGACTTCCAAGCTTCCAAATTGCTCAAATAGCATGGCTCTCTTTGATTTTTGTCATTCTCCTGTTGATTTTCGCGCATACTCCTTCACGTGATGCATGCACATATATCGACGGAAGAATGACGGAAGCCCTGTCTATTTCTGAGGTGATGGGCTAGTGTGTGTACACTGCTGACACTGGCTCCCCACTGTCCGATCTGATCTACCTATGTTCTGCAGACCCTTGCAGATTCTCTAATTTAAGAATTCAGTTCAGTTCAAAATTGGGTATTTGTCATTCTCCTGTCGATTTTCGCGCTTACTCCCATGCCTATCCATGCTCACCCTCGCTCACTCCCGCTCACTCCCGCTCACTCCCGCTCACTCCTGCTTGCTCCTGCTCACTCCCGCTCATTCCCATTCATGCTGATGCACGAATGTCTACGGGAGAATGAAAAAAGCCCAGAATTGTCTTTCAGAGATTTAAGTTCAGTTCAGTTGTCCAATGGGTATGGTTCAGTTCACGATTCTGTATCAGTGACAGCCTTTCCAAATAGACCCAATCAGCTATAGTCAAATTCAGTACAGTTCTGGCTCTATTGATAACTCAGAAATAACTTTTTATCAAAATTCTCCAATAGTAGGGATGTCACGATTCACTACTTTCTCCACAGTTCAAGTTTTTCTGGTTGACCCCACGGTTCAGTTCACTTGGTTTGATTTAGTGCTATTTAGTTGCTACTGTGTAAGTGATGGGAAGAGATGCCATAGTATGAAACTGTTGGCCTAGGTTTGTCTGTTGAGTATTTTTCATGGCAAATTCTATTGAGAGTGACTAACTCTTATAAATACTGATCTCACCACATGTACCCTGATTAAAGTCATCGAGTCCTAACGAGCAGTGTTATCATACTGTGGCTATCATACTGCTGTTCTGCATACTTACCAATATGTCAACTACCTACTTAAAACATCCATAGCTCCGAAAGAGCCTATAGTTGTCTTAGTTTGTTACAGCGTATGAACTGTGACAGAATTCCGTGCTATGCTTCAGGGGTGTGTAAGCATGCGTGAAAATCCTTCAGTAATTGTCTATCTCCCCTTCCTGAAAGTTCTTGAAGAAGTCTTCAAAAATTCTTAAGAGTTAGTCAAAGATTTTTAAGAACTCTCAAGACTTCCTAAGACTTCTTCAGGACTTCTTATTTTGAACATTTTTAGGGCTGGAACATAGGCAGCTACCAATCCTTCGTACTGAAATTTTCTGCTGTTGATAAAATGTGATAATTGCAGAACTGGCTATATACCAACAAATCTTCACACGAGATTCTCTTCCAACCAGCAAGTGAGACGTGCAAAGATGTGGAAATCAATGATGATGATATAGTTCTATGGAATGGTGAGTTTGCTATAATCTCTGTGTCTATGTGGTCAGAAATCGGTAAGCAATATTCAAACATTGCGGTGATTGTCTTAACATAACTCCAATACAGATCAGTTTCCTGATAGAAAACTGAAGTACAGACAAAGAATATAATATTGTGCCGTGTAGTTAAATTACAATGCGGAGGTTAATAGTACTTTAGGAAACCGTTGCGTCGGACACCCCCTTGGGAAGTTTGAATCACGAGTACACTAGCTGCAGTTAGGCTTCGTTACCAATCACAATAAACAATACAATAAGTTGAAATTTTGACATAGACAAACATTTATTCTCATCTCTGAGAAGAGAAATATAATGCTCTGCAGATAGCAATAAAAAGCTGGCAAGGAGTACATAACAAGATAAGAAAATGCGGCTTTTGTCATTCTCTCGTTGATATTCATGCATCAGAATGTGTGGGAGTGAGCAGGAGTGAGCTGGAGTGACAGGGAGTGACCAGGAGTGAGTGGGAGTGACCAGGAGTGAGTGGGAGTGACCAGGAGCGAGTGGGAGTGACCAGGAGTGAGTGGGAGTGAGTGGGAGTGAGCGGGAGTGAAAATCGACAGGAGAATGGAAAAACCGAAAATGCTCTTTGTTATTCATTAACTTGATTGCCTGCGCTCGATATCAATTGCTGCGTAATGCTACTCTGGCTTTTATCATTCGGTAGTCTCTCTAGCTCGAATATCGGATTGTTGCCCTGAGTAGCAAACATTTGTAGACAGTGGGCTTTCATGCAGATATTGGAAATCATGTGAATATGATCATAAGAGCAGTCACCTAGCCCGCACTACCAGCTCAATGATGCCTGAGATATTAGAGTTATCCACTATGCTTCAGCCATAGGGGGTAACTGTTTCGTTATATATGCTGACGGTCGGACTTTTGACTGTGAATCATCCGTTTATATAATATTATATCATATTATACATTGTGTATTATATCAATATATCACATATATATTCAACTGTGATTCTGGCTATGCGAGAGACGTTTTGAATTCTTACCAGGTGAAGTGCAGACAGAGAAGTTTCAAGTTGTTGAGATGCCTGTGGAATACCACATAGAAAACCCGCCCCAATACCGACCGATGTCGATACCAGAGGATCTGGCACCATCCCTGATGTGAGCAAGTTATGGTTTTTGTGGCAATTGCCAGTTGCCAGTTGTGAATCAACAATTGCTAGTCAAACTAATTTGTACAGTCTAAACCCAAATGGATATGCAAAATATTCCTTGGATTGTGAATTGAAAATACGGCTTTTGCGATTCTCCTGTCAATGTGTGTGCACATTCCCCATTCCCGAACAGATGCGCATACATGCCCACAGGTATACACGCATATGCCCGCATGTGCTCTAACACACATGTCTGCATGTGGAGCATATGCGCGCACATGCCTACACGTGCCTGGACGTACTCACATGTGTGCACATTGTCAGGAGATTCGCCAAAGCCGATAGTACTGTATTAGGTGAAGTTAAACAACTAGAGTTCCCAGCTCTGGGTGGAGTTGAAATTAACATCGTACCATAGACTCAGGATAACCTCTGGTGTTGGGCAGATAAGTTCATGACTTTTGGTGGTGATGATGTTTTCGGCAAAGATGGCCTAAACTTCAAGGTTTTGTGTCATGTTACAAACAGGCTTATTTTTTGCAGGCAGCTGACGGTACATCCAGAGATTTGGTTTGTTGGTCAGTTCGTTAAATATCTGATGAGACTACAGCCGGATATACAGCAGTATCTAGATGCAATGGAGGAATCCCTTCATTTCACTCACCCCATCGTCGGGTAACGATGCTTGCACTCCATCATCTCATTTATTCATCACTCCAGTAACCTCCTAAGTTCAGTCAGACTGTGGGAGCTCTTGGAGATGAACTACTGTATAGACAAGCATTCAGTAACGAGTTTGGTAGTTGTCTATTTCTGTGGCACACTTCCTTCAAACTTAAAATTTCTCAAGAAGTCTTAAAGTTTCTCAAGAATTCCTGAGATTTTTCAAGAGTTCTTGAGTAACTATACAGCGTGAGGAAATAGATAATTATCGCAAACTTAAGGTTCTCGAGTTGGTACAAATATGTTACTCATAGATGGTGATTAGCTCATTGGCATCTTTGCTCTTCTATAGGTAGGGGCACGAGTCCGGTGCGTCAGACTTACGCCTGCTTTAGCTTTCACTTATCACCGGCGATTACAAAACCTACCTATTCAACAGTAAAAAATGCCGATTCATTGACCATAAGATGAGTAGAAGTATCTGCATTCACTAGTACTCCAATGATTAGTTGAGAGGTCGCTTTACTATTGGTGAAATTTGTGGGAATTGATCGAATGCGTTGACTGTAAGCTTGCTGTCAGGAACCAACTGTTTGACTTCCTTCCAGCAGTTACTCATGGCGATGTACATATGACATCTTATATGACGTTCGAAAATGAAATAGACGTAGCACGAGCAAGAACTCAGCATTTCAGGCTACAACCTGTGATCCTAGACCTGGATCCTATAGTCCAAGACTAAGATCCAATAAAGTTCTAGAAAGTTCAGTAGAGCTCAAGGAACTTTAACTGAAACTCTGGAAAAGCGTAACAAAATATGTCTTTATCAACACGAAAGCTATTGTGCAATATAGACATTATACATTAGATATTACATGTTAGATTTTTCCTATGCAAGTTCAACACATTGGTAGGGTCAGAAAGTGTTTGCTATCTCCCGCCAAGTTAAAATGCATTGAGCCTCAAAAGCTGCTAAGGTTGGTTGATACCTCTGGTAGATTGAGGGCAAAGTGCTGAGACACAAGTTGCCTTGCGAGTATGTGGGTTTGAGCTCATGGGCTTCATCGCCTTGGTTCTTCTGTGTTACATATGTCTTTACTGGCCCATATCTAGACAAGAACATAAGTAGGATAATCAATATCAGGTAATTGATGTTTTAGAATTCATGTTCGACGTGGTGACAAGCTAACATCGGAGGCGGAGCTCCACCCTCTGGATGAATACATGGAAAGCGTGGAGAACTGGTACAACCTACTAGATAAGGAGACTGGGAAAGTCAATAAGAGACAAGTTTACTTCAACTCAGATGACTATGAAGTCTTGACGGAGCTGAAAACTAGGTAAGGTCACCTACCAATCGCTGACAGCCAGCATAGTGACCTAATTACTCGACAGTACCAGTGTCTGTCAATCAGAAGCATATCAACCATATCCACTGAGTCTGGCGCATTTTCCAAGAGCTCTCCAGTATTCTAAGTACTGCTGCATTTCCTGAAAATAATTGATATCGATTAATCTTCTGAGTCATATTTTTAATATTGACTTAAACCGAGGTACAGACCATAAAAGGTTCAGTCACAAGCCTCTTGCTCCCAGCTTTCCACCCATATCTCTAAAAGTTTCTATCTGAGGGCCACCAAACATCATACGGTCATGGCTTGACGTCATTCTTCCATCTAAGACAAGTTTCATCGAGTCTTAACCCATACAAGAGCTGAGAGTGATATGGAAAACTTTCAGCTTGTTCGACTATGGCAACTCTTGTCTTAATTTGATCGGCAGCTTCCTAAGCTACCAGATTCACTTGTGCCAACACCAAAACCACAGAGGTCACGTCTTAAAAAAACTCGATTAAAAATGCAGCACTAATTTGAATAAGTGCTGCATTTTTAATCCTGTGACTTATTAGTGAGATTCTGCTGTGCTGAGCTGGCGCATAGCCAAATCATAGCTGTAGAGGTTAGGGGGCTTTGAATTATGACTTCTCAAAGTTCAGGCAGACTTCATCGCTTGTATTTTTAACTAATTATTAACGGACTTGCTGAAACGTATGCTCCTCTTTGAGGTCCAAAATTATTGGTGCCAAATTGTTCCTCATCATCTATCATATTTATGCATAGTAGTTAGTCACGCACACACCATGGTTTTGCTTGCTTTTTGCCATTCTCCTATTGATTTCCGCTCACACTCTTGCTCGCGCACACACTCCCGTATGTGCTGATGCACGCATGCCGATAGGAAAATGAAGAAAATCATAATTATTTCTGAGGGAATTATATCTACTGAGTTTTCTTCTTGCCCTTTGCAGATATCCTCAGTACAATGTTGTCCATAACGAGAATGCAATCAAACGTGGAGCTCGATACTGGAAGAAAAATGTTGGGGGAGGACTGGATCTGTTGGAAATGATCTATTTCATGTCCAAGTGTGACTACCTTGTCTGCACCTTCTCTTCTAACGTAAGTCACTGCCAATCTATAGCATGTAACTATTCATGACTTATCAACAGCTAGAGGTGAAGAGATATTTTCAGCTCAACGATTTCACTCCTAAATGAAAGCGTTTGCGGTCATCATGGGTGCAAAGTGACCAAAAGGTGCTATAAATGTACAAAGTACTAGAGTTTGACCTGGGTGAAGCCAAACAAGGCTCCGATTGTAAGCAATCCGTGTCTGCAGTTTCTAACTTCATTATTCCACGCCGCCTTCAAATCTGAGTTTCACTCAATCCTGAGACTAGACTTGGGTCTCCGAACTGATTGAGTAGACTTCATGGTTGGTCAGCTTAAGGTTGGCCCTTTCTGTTACCGGAAACTATGCCGTGATAGATGATGTAAAAGATTCACTTGTGAAATTTGCTTTGTGGATGAAGTATGAAGCTTGGCTCACATCTCGCAAGTCTTCGTGTGAGCCTTGGTATGGCGCACAACCTAGGTGGAATTCATGGAAACACTTTCCCACGATGGCTCAACAGGGTCAACAGGCTTGACCTATACTTTCCTGCAATAGCGCACCACGACCGGACGGCTAATGACAGATGCAATTGCGTGCGATAGGCTGTGAGATGAACTAGGCTTTACATGACCGATTTAATACAACAGCTGCAGTTTGTCAATGCAGTGTTCATGTTACTCTTCATTTCATTACCATCTCTGTTGCTGTGTATACACTGGGTAACCGTGATCGCACTGATACAAGCGCTGGTAGAATAACTGACATAACTCGTGACAGTTCGTCTTTTTAGGAATTGAGTTTTGCCATTCTCCTGTCGATTTTCATGCATGCTCCTGCACATGAGCGTGCTTTTCTGCTTATGTGTACACACTCCAGCACACACTGCATACACCCATATTGATAGGAGGTTGACAAATGCCTAGAAATTTCTCCACCGTCATCAGTACATGTACCAAAGACCTTTTGCTGATAAGAGTTTTCACCTGGTTGTCTATGTCATTCACAGCTGTGCCGTATGGGATATGAACTGATGCAGACACAGAGACCGGATGGAGTTCGACGAGCGACATCTCTCGACTCACCGTATTTCTACTGGGGCCAAGTCTACGAGAAGAGAATCACAATCGAAAATGATCTAGTCAGTGGAGGTAATCAATGACTCATCACTCTAGTCATACAGTAAATTAGGAAATCCTTGTGATGTGAGTTTTTTTAGAAAGGATGCAAAGTCACAAAGAATCTTGACATAACTTGTGTGCCTTTCATAAAAATTACTTTACTGAAACCGAAGTAAAACAGCTGATTTTTTGCATTTAAAAAATTGTAAATAAGATATAATATTACATTGAATTATATGTTATATCATATATATTGTGTTATATATATTTTATAACATAATATTATGTAATATTATAAATATTGCCATAATACCAAGAAATTACAAATATTTCCAATATTTCTGGTATTTTGCTAGAAAAACAGAGAATCCCTCACCAATCAGGTCACCTTCGGATATTTAATTTTCAATTTGGTCCTTTCAAATTGAAAACTTTGACTTGACAATTTTCAATTTTCAATTTGGACTCAAAATTGAAGTTTGTAATACGAATTGAATATTTGACACTTGAAAATGCTATTTCCCCATTTCTGCCATTGGAAATTGGACATTACGCATAGGCTATGTTCAATTTCTCAGTCTTACCGGCAAAATCAACCAACTGATGCGGGTCAAATCGTGAATTCTGCTTATCACTTGAACATTAGTTTGGAAAGCACCTATTCCTGCATGTGCAGTAGTCTGCCTAATTCTCATTTTTCAATTTGGAGACACGAATTGAATATTAGACAAGCGCAAATATCCAGACTTATACAAACATTTACACAGCACTAATATTCAAGCTGTAAGCGGAATTCATGATTTGACCCGCATCAGTTGGCTGATCTTGCCGGTAAGACTGAGAAAATGAACATAGCCTCTGCGTAATTTCCAATTGTCGACGTTAGAAATAGGGAAATAGCATTTTCAAGTGTCGAATATTCTATTCGTAGTACAAAACTTCAATTTCGTTATCATATTTCAGATTGAAAATTGTGAAGTCGAAGATTTAAATTTGAAGGGGCCAAATTGAAAATTAAATATCCGAAGGTGACCTGATTCTCACCCACTAAAGGTCCACGTTATGTACGAGTTTTCTTAACTTCTGTAATTTCAGCTGGACTTTACATGGCGGTGGGAGATATAATCTACACAAAGCCGAAGGAAACATTCTCTTACCTCAGGGGCTCACGCTGGCATGGGTTCAAGCTTGGCTACAACACTCGAACAGGAAAGATGGGCAGATTTAATGTGTTCAAGACCAAACCACTACCAAATATTGTCAGATACCCATCGTATCCTGAAGTGCCAAATTAACCTTCGAAACATAATTTTCATGTTAAGTTTCCAAGTTAATGCGATGAGCCACTGATTATGAAGCAGTTGCTACTGGTGGGATAGACGCATCGTTTCCGCAGTAAATCAATTAAACGTACTCGGTTTTTGTCATTCTCCAGTCAATTTTTGTGCACACTCCCGCACATGTGCGTGCCCATTCCTACTCGCGTGTGCACACTCCCGCTCACACGCGTATACTCCTACATATGCCACCTGCACCCATATCAATGGGAGAACGACAACAGCCAAGTACTCATATGAGATGTTCAGTTCTTGGTCACTGAGTCGTGATGTACTCCCATACCTTGATTATGACCAGTTCTGAAATGTGACACTCCTTCACCGCCGTCCTCACAATTACCGAATAAGATGGAAATGGTATCGAATGTTTTAAGGGTGAAAATGTGATCTTCAGTTGGATTTTATGTATTTATTTCATTAAAATAAACTCGAAAGCAAAATGAACCTACAATATTGTGATGGTAAATTCTAAGGCTCTCCAGCTCCGCCCACTTGGGGGGCTTCACCCACTTGGGCGCTCCGCCCACTTGCCAATCCAATCCGCCCGATCAGCTTGTTCCGTCGTAGTAACTGTTTACCTAGTTTCTCTGCCCATGTGTCCGTATTTAGTATCCTATGGTCTGTAGGCACTCCCCACACGTGCGTGACAGTTGCTCAGATACTATGGTATTAAAAATTCAGGGATGTTAGGCATGAGCCACTCAGCTGCGCTGCACTATTTAGTAAGTGTGGTAGTAGCGCTAGTAGCACGCTCGTCATAGGATTTCCAGTATGCCAAGACAACACGACAACCATGACATGGATTGCTTTTCATGAAGGCTGCATCTGGATCTGATCAGGTGAAGTATTCTGAAAATTAAGAATCAAGAAGCAATCGATCGCGCAGTTCTATTCTTCATGTAGGGAGCTACGTACTACATCTCCGGTTCTAGAGAGCTGTTTAGTAATCGGATGCCAGATTCTGAAAGAGGCCAATCTGTTCATTCAGTCATGATCACTAGTGCACAACAGCTGAGCGTTGAAAATATCAAACCTCAAATTGTGAGGGGCTGTTTATCTTCTACATGGTGGTACCTTATAACAATCACAATCAACAATAAAGCTGAGCTGAAATGTGCATCTATCATGAAACAATGCAGCTGGAAATGACTGGATAAGTTGGACTACTGCTCCTAGCTCCAACTGGGGCACAGCCAGATGCTGGGCCATGAGCGTTACCTTGGATGCTGTAAACGTGGTGTTGGTTGGGCCCAAGGTATCACGGTTTTAGGTGAGAGCAAATGATACCAGTTGTAACAATCACAGATTGGAATGTGAGACATATACTGTGAAATTGGAAAATTTAGCGTGGAAAAACATTTAGCAAATATTGAGATTTGAAGGAAATCGCTGATGATATTGATATAATTGGCACATCATAACAACTTTTTGGAGTTGTCATATCATAGTTAATAGAAACCTTGCCAATGATCATAGGTAGGGCTGTATACTTGCCTACGACAGCCAGGCACTGCCATGGTAACATTGCTTAAAACCCCCAAAAATTTTGTGCCTTTCCTGACCGTTAAGGCCCCGCCACACAGGAGCGAGCAGACCGACGAGTCAGCGGATTTACTTGCCTACTTGCTTGGTTGCGGCGAGTAAAAGCCCAAATTTAGCGGATTCATACTCACTCGGCATGCACAGCTAATTTGCTACTTGCTCAGATTTGATTGGCTAGGATTGCGCCGGGGAAACTGGGAAACACGACATGGCCTGTCCATCGGATATATTCATCGAGTTCTTAGAAATATCATGCTGTTTGTGGGATAAACTGCACAATGATTACAAGGACAGCAGAGCAGTTAAATTCAATAATTGGTTGGATGTAGCTAAGGAAGCTTACTTGGCTACTAGAGTGGAGCATTCAGGTAGCATTAGATTGATTAAACTTGTCAACATGCACTGAGTAGTAGATTAGCGATAGCCATATTGTAGAGAATATCATTACCATTTATTAGTGGATTTCTTAAAACAGGAGTGGAATAATCTACAGACCTGTACAGCAAGAATATTTTCCTCAGCAGCAACAACTTTCAATATTTAGATGCTTCATCACAACTAGGTCGTCTTGAAAGAACAGATTGTTCCTATTGGTGAATGCTTACTAGGTCACGCTATTCGCGCTTTCTGAGTGCTGCAGTGTGGCAATCAGCACTCGCCGCACTCGTACACTCGCCGCACTCGTACACTCGCCGCACTCGTTCCCATGTGGTGGCACCTTTATCGTTTGTTTACATATTTCTCCGACACTCGTACATGACAAGTTGTAGGACCAGAAATACTGGAGATTCGGTCTTTCTAAACTTTGAGAAGCCATAACTTAGAACCCCTGCCCCCTACAACTAGGATCTTGCCATATTTAAGCTCAGCTCGGCAATCTCTAACCAAGAAGCCACAGCTAAACATTAGGAAACCAATAATAGCAATTTCAGCTCCAAAATCTGACTGCAAAAATACGGGAGGCTCCCGGTAAATACGGGAGACTTGTCATTTATGCCGGCACTAGCTATTAGTAATTACCGTTGTGACAGATATCTACATGAGTAATAATCGTTGACAAGTGGTTGGAGGTCAATTGATGAACCAGGTGTAGGTTAAGTGAGAATGCAGGCTAATTTTCTCGTAGCACCTATCGGTGTTCTCACTGCCGGTTTAGATGCAAATAAACCACTGCTGAGCAACTGGTGATGATAAGCCAAGAACAGCCACCTGTTGAAGGATATATCATATTTAGAGCGCACCTAGGTTTGTCAACACTCTTGTATTTCTTCCCGGCACTCACTAGTATTTTAGCTGTCAGAATTGAGAGCTGGAATTATTTCTTGGTTTCCTAATCTTCTCTTGAGGTCTTGGTAGTCTGGTTTTGCCCAGCTAAGCTCAGTTGTGGTTGGCAGACACTGTAGGGATTCAAGACATGAAGTATCAACAGTGAGGAAAACTGCATTTCTTTCCAGTATTTTTGTATGAGCACCAGCAGAACCTTCTCTTTTCATTTTCCTCAGTAAATAGATGGGCTTGATCAACTAGGTTTCCATCTTAGTGCGATGCATGTAGCCATACATGATGGACATCGGCTGCTACCAAAGATGGTGTCACTTCCACTTCTTATGATGCCTTGAATACTAGCATTGTTCATTTCATTCTCTGATTAGTGTCAGCTTCTGAGGGGAGAAGGTTGGTTGGTGTCAGCTCAAGCCTGACTGTCCATTTTTCTCACATATCACACTGCTTTCCAAGTAATACACATAGAACAATTTTCAGGTGGCTTCACCCCCTATCCCCTGACCAGGGGTGTTGCCCCTGGACTCAACCGGGGTCTAGGCGGCCCCTGAACCCCGGCCTGCCTGGATAGCATAATTGCCAAGTCTACCTCCCCTGATCGTAGGCATGTTCGTGACTTCATTAATACTGATTTTTCTCATTGGGACATATCTATGCTCTAGTTTTGGAATTGACTCCATCCACAAACACTAATTTTTCCTCTCACTATTATACCCACTTGGGGGAAACATAAAATATATCTACTGTTAATTGCTCCACTTTTACAGTAGGCTTACTAAGCTCCATATAACTAAAACGAACTTTTCGATAACGTTACTGAACAAATCGTTATAGACGCTATAAATAGAGCCTCATCGTAATAGCCACATTGTGTTGGCCATCTATGTTGTAGAGATGTGCTATTGTTATTGGACACAAAAAACCATGCTATGATTTGAATAGCCCAGGTCATTACTCAAAGCTTCCACAAGAAAGCAGCATACAGAATAATGGCTGATGCTATTGATCAGAATTGTGCTGACAAAGAAAGCTTCATTGGTTGGCTCGCCTGATGCTTTGTGAAGTATGATAGATACACGAGAAAAGGAATGCGTTCATTTCCAGTTAGTGCTAGTAGTTGTATGAGGGTCACCTGCAAGACTACAGTATGAAGACTCATAAAAACTTGAAGTAGATCTTGGTAAGTGTGGCTACTTATTCAAAGGCAATCTCTAGATGACTAATAGAGGCGGATTCAGAGAGGTGCGCGAGGGGCGCGTGCACCCCCTAGCTCAGTTAATTACGGCGACATCAGATACTGCACATAATCAGATAAAGAGTTTGAGCCTTTGTTGTACAAACTTTGTCAACCTAGGTGGGGGTGAAGTGAGACATCCATCAATAGCAGATGCGTGCTAAGAGGGCTGGCACCCTAGCTTCAGTCGAACAATCTGCTTGAATTATTTGCTGTTGGCAATTAGTAAATCCATGAAGGACCATCGACTGCCCTTATTGCGAAGCTGCACCGACAGTGAAACAATCAGTTACACTATCGACCGACGAATTCTTTGGACCAGGACTAGTTGATGACTTCTCGTAAGTCAAAAGAATACTGGGGTTTCGTGAATCTCCTGTCGTTCTGCGTGCAACTGTTCGCAAGCTCCCGCCTATGTGGCG
>ERZ1740065.1448-NODE-1448-length-14198-cov-17.182776_pt1 | contig 14198 bp, 10 predicted proteins | sample MGYA00581738_ERZ1740065 | MGnify/ENA primary metagenome ERZ1740065 (study PRJEB43018, sample SAMN04849749) | marine metagenome | isolation source: floating plastic debris | place: Pacific Ocean | collected 2008-09-01 | study: EMG produced TPA metagenomics...
GTGTTGTCACAAATCTAGATCAACCCGCTACTCTTTAGGTTTGTCCAAATTATGAGGCTCACTTTAATTTTTTGCAACAGGCAGACAGACAGATTTGGCAGAAAAGAAAAGTAGGTTTAGTAAGACTATTATAATATCTAGAGCTGGATTTTGACTAAATTTGATAACGGTCGCTCAATTCACCCATGGCTTATCTCAAACCAATGTATAGATGTTCAAAAATATAGCGATCGCAGAAGATTTTTACGCTATCTGGGAGGCTTTTCTTTCCCTTCTGCCAGTTGCATTGGCGATCAATGTCCTCATCATGCTCTTTGAGTTCAGTCACTTGTTCCAAGATGTGACTGTTGGATATACAGACATTCTCAACGGTCATGAGCTAGATTTTTTATATTCCTTCTTACTACCGCTTTTTTTCAACTTAGCCTTTAGTAATTTACTTGCTAAAGCCAAAAATCTAGAACCTCTTAGCACCAGCTTAATTGCGATGGTGTGTTTCTTTCGCGGTTCAGGTTTTCTTCGTGTGACCGATGACAGTATATTTGGTGCTGACAATGGTTCAATTTTTACCAGCATAATTTTTACTTGGAGTGCGATTAAACTCCTCCAATATTTGACTGGTATACCTAAGCTAAAGCCTTTTCGAACTGAGTCCATTAGTCCGCTTCTGGCAAAAAACTTAAATCTGCTATTTCCAGCTATATTAACCATTCTCTGCTTTGAGTTGCTGGGCACATTCTTAACAACAACAATTACCCCTCAAGCAGCCCCAATTTTAAGCAAGCTATTACCTGATTTTTCATCATTGAGCGACCTTCAAGAACTTATTCTTTATAAGGTGATTGCCCTCGGGGCTTGGTTAGTTGGCATGCATGGCGAGAAATTTTCAGATGGTCTACTTGCTAGCGTGTATGGGTTTCCGATGCTAAGGTCACCTAACGGGGCAATGCTGGAAAACTTGCATATTGTTAATTTGCACAATGTTTTTATGAATATTGGTGGTTCTGGTTCCACCTTTGTGATTCCCTTTCTTATTCTCAAAAATAAGCGCTTGCATCCGTTCCATGAAATTGGGCAAATCAGCACCTTCTTCACACTCTTCAACGTTAATGAAGTTTTGTTGTTTGGACTGCCGATAGCCCTCAATCCAGTTTTCATTCTCCCATTTTGCCTAGCGCCCCTTGCCAACATGGCGATCACTTCATTCATGGTACAGCAGGGGCTTTTTTCCATTGACCACGTTGCCGTTAGTTGGATGACGCCTCCTATATACAGTGCCTATCTTGTTAGTGGAGGCGCTCCTTGGGCAATCCTCACACAGATTTTTTGTATTTGCATGGATGGTTGTATTTACTGGCCTTTCCTAATCTTAGCCAGTCGTCAACGTCAAGCACCGTCGGCGCTAAAAAAACTGTTCTCAGATGAAAACTATGGTTATTTAGACCGCATCCTTGATAACAAACAAGAGCAACTGTTTACTCTCCAACAGACTGCAACGCTGCGTAAGCTAACTCGAACACAGCAGGTCACAGCTCAACTTAAAAATAGTCGACTACAGGTGTACTATCAGCCCAAGGTTGATGCTCAGACCCTGGAAGTTTCAGGGTTTGAGGCCGTGCTACGTTTACAGAACCGTCAAGGTCATGTTTATGAGCCAGCGTTTTTGCCCGTACTTTACCGGCAAGGGTTATCTAAGTTCATTGACAGACGGATGATTGATCTTGTTTTTGACCATATTCTCCATTGGCGCAGTCTGGGGTTTCAGGTTCCCCCCATATCCCTCAATCTTGACAGAGATTTTTTATGTGATCCGAAAGTGGTTCAAACTCTGATTCAAGAGGCTCAAAAGCATCACATTATGTTTACCATTGAAATCACTGAACATTCGTATGCAATGGCTGTGAGTGCTATTCAACAAGCTGTTCAGCGATTAAGTGCTGCTGGACATTATGTGGCTATTGACCACTTTGGTACGGGCTATGCGGCCTTAGAAACATTGGTTAATTTAGCCGTCCACGAAGTTAAACTAGCCCAGGAGATTGTGGTTATTCCCTACAATACAAGAGACAAAGGTAGACGTTTGTTAGAAGGGACGGTTCAACTTTGTCACTCACTTGGATTTAAGGTAAGTGCTGAAGGTATTGAGTCCTTAGAACACCTTAAACAAGCTCAAAACTGTGGCGTAGATATTTTGCAAGGGGGATATTTTGGGATGCCTATTTCCCATGAAAAAATGGAAGTGTTTTTAGCTAACCCAACCTACGAAGCAGCGACATAGAGCTTGTTAAAAATTAGAATCATGGTCTTTTTCATTTAAGCTATGGCTTAACCCATGAATTAGTTGCTTAACAGCTCCATAATCGAACTTTTGCATATTTCAATCTATTGGGTGAGTGGCCCTAACCCATCGACACATAAGTTCCACAGTATAAGAATAGTAGCCCTGCTTACATTGAATAACGTCGTGAAGTTGCAAAGTATCCAGGGCTTCACAAATCGTTTCTACCGATAATGATACGCTTGCAATGAGCTGTTCTTTCGATTTTTGCTCACCAGCCAGTGCCTGCAAAATGTTGGTTTGTCCTGGTGGCTGACCATGGTGTGCCTGGAGCCAAACGCCCTGAAAATAAGCATTTCCAATACTATAAAACTCGGGAGATTGAATTAACGTCTCTAAATCATCAGCATTAAATACTGGATATTCGCCAGCTTTAATGACTTTTCTTAGCTTATTAAGGTTAAAAAAGCGAATTAATGTGTAGCCAATTAGCTGGACTAGATAGGGTTGACCGTTGGTGAGTTCAATGACTTTAGGGATAACACTGCTGTCATAGGCAATATCACCTGCTTGTAAAATGAGCTGTTCTACGGCCTTGTCTTCAAGAAAACTCACACGAATTGGAATACTGGTAAAAAAGGGATTCCAGTAATCAAAACACATCTCTTCTATCGTGTGTAGCCCCGCAAAAACCATACTAAACCAACAGTAGGTCTGGGTAAGACCTCGCAAAAACTCCAGCAGGTCTGCTGAGAGCTGCTGGTTAATAATTTTCTGTTCTATCTTTTCAAACTCATCCACTGCAACCACGAACCGATAGTTGTTGGCATGGACTGAAATCGATTTCTCCAAGCTTTGAAAATAGTTATCCAAGGCAAAATATGGATTCTGTTCCATAAAGGCAGCGCGGTCTACGGTTAGCCCTGCCGTTAAGTTGGGATCGTCAAGAGATCGCTGCAGCTGTTTGGCTAATGCGTACAACAGCTCATTCGTACTGGAAACATGGCCCAATATTTGCATATTGAAGTCGACCACTTTAATATTGGTTGACTTCAGCCGTGAAGAAAGGTTTTTAAGAATAGAGGTTTTCCCCATGCGTCTATGGCCATACAGAACGATGGAGGGGCACTGCTTGGTACCTGCAAGTAGCTCATCAGTAATGTAGCGTAAGATATCATCTCGCCCAATAAAGTCTTCACCCCTCACTGGAGTGCCGATGGTGTAAGGATTTTTTAATAAGGGAAGCTTTCGGCTTAAATCGCCCACCTCCCCACCCATCTCTGTGACAAGTCTCTGCCATTTGCCGACAACTATTTCTAACAACCTAGCTTCTGGCAGTTTAATCTTACTGACGGTATGCTGCCGCAGTTGAGCTAGGGCATTATTGGCTCGCAATAGTGACGACTGTTGTAAGAGTAGGCTGCGGCTACTCTCTGCAACAGAAATATCGTGGGCAATATCTGCTAAGGCTGTCAGCGTTTGAATAATGTCTGGACGAATCGCGTTCGCAGGCGAAGGCAGCAAACCCACCATATGCCCTGCTTCCGCCAGCTGATTGGTATCGCTATAGCTTGAGAACTTAACAATAGCTTTGAAAGATTCAATAATTTCTTGACCACCAGGACGATGAGAGAGTTCATTATATTTAGGTGCAAGCTCCCCTAAATTGGAATCATGGGTATAGGTTTTGAAGGTGTACGCCAATCGATATAAAACTCTGGCAAAGTCAACATAGGCATAATCCTTGTGATCACGATAGAGCCATGTCAGACTGACTAAAAAGCTCTCTGCTTTGAAGCTTAACTTCTCAGCGGTACACCTTACCCATTTGCCGCTTAGTTCACCTAACATAACCTGCTGTCCAGTTGGAAGAAGATCCCAATCTACCGCAGACATTGGTGGGGAAATATAAGCATGGCCCACCGGATTTTTTAAAAAGCTGTAGAGCGCTCGAATAAACTCATTTTTCTGTAACATATGCCGCTTAAAAACCCGTTGTATCATTGCTCTCTGCAGCGGATTTTTAGCCAGTCCGAGGAGTAAACGAAACCCTTTTGGTTCATCTTGCTGTAGAACTTGTTCTAAATATGGTTGAGATCCTGGGAGTGGCAAAATTAAAAGCTCGTCCCAGGCAACTGGATGGCTGCTGGTAAAGCGTTTTATAAAGCGCCCAGACTCAAACCGGTTAAGAAAAATGCCCAGCAGTATGTAAACGCTGTAAAGCAGATGCAATGGTAAGCGAATAACGCCAGCCCAAAGAATCAGGGTAGCCAATATTCCATAGAAAAAGCTAACGGCTAAATTACCGGATGCTTGGTAGTTTCTGGTAACAACAGCCAGACCCATGACAATACCACCCCCCAGCTCACAGGCTAAAGCAAACGCTATTGAAAAGGAACTGCCATAGCTTCCCAAACAGCTGAAGCCAACAATTGTGGCAAAAATGAGCCCAACAACCTTTGCTGAGGGCACGGTCGTCGCTATAACCTTTAACAGCAAAACGCAGCTTAAGCCTGAAATTAGCCCTGTAAAGCAACCGGCAATGCTGCCAACAATACCCTCTATAGAAATTATGAGAGGGACCGCAACCGCAAGACTGTAAAGGAGAAAAAAGCTAGTACCCAGAATGCCCGTCTCTGACAATGTTAAATCATTAAATGACCATGTAGGAGAACTGCCTAAAAGGACAGCACAAATAACGCCATTAGAAATACCTGTTGCCACACCCACAATGATGCCAGCACACACCCCAGCCCCATTGCTCATAGCACTCATAGCAAAGGTCATAATCACCAAGTGAACTAGCCCGATCAGCAAGCCCACACCTAAGCCCACTAACCAGTAAGCCCATGCAATGTCCAATCCACGGGTTGCGAGCAGTAAAGCGAGGCTCAGACTAAACGCAACCAAAAGAATTGACGGCCCAAAGCAGAGATAAAGGTTCCGGCAGGCTCTGGTTTTTAAGTATCGCCACAGGCCTTGTTTGTTGTCATTCCTATATAAGTTGGGCGCCGCCCGATATAGGTAGTACTTGAGCGCACTAGGGTAGCAATAGATCCAGTAAAGCACCAAACACCAGTGCTTCATCTTCAGTGGGTTTAGGCACTTGGGAACAGGGTAATAGGGAACAGGAAATTGAGTCATGATGCAGCTACTGCTCGCCCAATAAAATATTTTTATAGAGGGCATGAGCCAGTTTCTGGATTTTGGCAGGGTTACCTTGACTCTCCTGAAATAAGGATTTAATTTGGCTTTGGGTAAATTGAACTGGACTATTTTCTAGTCGTTTCTTCAAAAACTGAGTCGTTGTTTTTTCTGAAAAGCCGGTGACTTGAAACGTTTGAAAGATATTAAAGAACGGAGACGGTGAATAGGCATCATCCGGGAAGAGTTCTTCTAATGGCATACGACTGGCCGTAATCAGCGTAAACGGCATGTCTTCTCCGTCAGCTAGGCCCCGCAGCTCCCCCCTTTCGTCACCGCTAAATTTTTCAGGGCTTTTCATTTTCTCAACTTCATCAATGCATACGATGTATTTCTTTCCTTGAGTAGCTTCTAATAACTCATACCCTCGGCAAGGCTCAACACCTATTTTTTTACAAAGCTGCTGAAATAGAACTGTCTCACTGTGGATAAGTTCCATATTTAAGTAGACAACCTGGTCTGGGTCAAGATTAAGCTGACTAGGGGCTGCGCGGCAAATCTTCAAGAGAAGTGAGGACTTGCCAATTTTTTGTTCGCCCACTAACGCAATATTCCATTGACTTTTCAGATGATAAATAATGTCTTCTAGTATTTCTTCGCGATTAAAGAACCGGTCATCACTTTGAATGCGACCGATATCTGAAAAAGGCGTTTGGGCAGCAAAGGCAGGTTGGTCTCTGGCCTGACTTACATTTGATCGATCGGAGACGGACGATTTAGATTCAGCCTGATCAGGAGTGCAGGAAACCGCCTGTTGGTAAAGAGTTCTGATAGTAACTTTAAGATTTTTTTTGGTAATGCGTGTTTCAAAATGCTCAGACAGCATTCGCCATATTGCGATCGCATGTTCCTGCTTAATCGTGTTGAGCGCATAACCCACCCGCTCGCTCATAAACTCATAGGTCTCATCCTGCCATGAGTATTTGACAATTTCCTGGTACAGTAGCCGTTTTTCCGACGGACTTTTTTCCGCCACTATAGACAATAGCCACGTTAGCGCTTGGTCAGGTAGTAGTTCTAGATCGATCATCTCCACAGGATGAGGGGGAAACTATCTACCAGTTAACCTGGTAAATGGGGGGCTAGTAATTTGCGCATTTAACTTACCTATGACCAAGTTCCTTAAGCCTATAAATTTTTCTAGTAAAACCATATTTCTCCAGTCTGTGAACTTAGTCGTCTCGCTCTAAAGTAGTCTACTTAAATGTTATTACTAGGTCGGTCAGATTATCTCTCCAAAACTCAATCTACCTACTTTTCCTACTATCGGAATTCAAGTTTACCTACTTTTGCTGATTGTTGATGCATTTAAGCAAACTGTACTATTCCACCACATGCATTATGTCTTGCAATGCCTAGAGTTCTACATTATCTATTTTTTCTAGTTTCGTGGGCCGCTAAGTTCAGAAGTTGGGAAGAAGTTTGAGAAGTGTGGAACATGGGCTGCACAAAGACTTAATAATTGATGAGCTGAGAATTTTTATTGCCCGTCCGAGCCAGAGAAAGGTGAAGTGTGATTAGAGTCTGCGAGCTAGATCCAGCACTTTATATCAGCATTTACCTGCCAGTCTTAATTTGACAACGCCAATAATCCCATGCAAAAACCGCAGACTTTGCCCTTTGTATTTCTGTCAACTTTTTAAGTTTGCTACGTGTAAGCCCTTTGACCTTGGGCCTTTGTTTTGAGCAACAAGCATGTTTCATTATGTAATACACAAAGTAACAATGAGTTCTAAGTTTTTTCCCAAATTTACGATAGCTACAGCTTATTCCATGATGTACTGCCCATCAGATTTGCAGTACCTTGAGTCAAGAATGATGAATATTATTAATGCAGATACAACGTCTGATGCAGATATGTCTAAACCCGTAAGTTACAACATTTGGGATGCTACAGAAACAACCGCTGATTCAGATGTCTGGGTTCAAAATAACGAATCTCAAAAGAAGAGCGTATTAATACAGTTAGAACGGCTTTGGCAAAATAGCTCGAAAGATTCTCCTCATTAAGAATGCTAAGGTTCTATGGGAAAATAGAAATCTTTCACTGAGTCATTGTTACCAGTCATAGATGGCATTGGGAAGATCCATCGATTGTGTTCAACCCCTCCTCCACGAATCCATGTGTGCCCTGGTGAAGTACCTGCCTCATTAGTAGACTGTGGATATCAGAATCAAGATGTCCGAGAAATGGTGTTATGACACCTGTTGGCTCGACCCAGCTATTCTTCTACGTTATTGTCAAAAATCCATAGGTAGAGCATGTTACCGGCCAGGTGCAGGGGACCTGCATTCGAAAATTGACGGACGGACGCGATTACCCTGCAGTATGACACCATAAACTGCCGACGAATCTTCAAATATCCAGCTTTTTCTAAGAGAGTTTGTCCCTCATGTGAGATACGGATTGCCTCCGAGGGCGTAGCCATAATCTGTATATTGTCACTCTCAAGATTTGACCGCGTATCTTCAAAGTCTTCAATTGAAACGCCCCCTGAGCGCTAGCAAAGCACCACATTGATAGCAATAGAGGTGCTTATCAGGATTTTGAGCATGGTCGCAGTTGAGACAGTAGGGCATGGCAGCAAAGCGTCTACTATCTAAATTCTTACAAAATTTGGGCTTACCTAATCTGTAGCTTTTTTACCGTTGCTGATTTCAGGTGTGGACCGATCTTCGGATATACAATCTAAGCCAACCGGCCAAGGCAGGAACGCGGCAGATCCTCCATAATGGATGTGCCTGACGCCCCCTCCCTAACTATGCAGATTCATCGCCTCAACGCCTGGTCAGATAACTATATTTTCCTGCTCCATGCAGGTAACGCAGCAGCTGTTGTAGACCCGACAGAAGCCCAGCCCGTCTTAGACAAATTAAACGAACTCGGAGCTGAACTCGTCGCCATTTTTAACACCCACCACCATGGCGACCATGTGGGCGGTAATCAGAAATTGCTAGCTCAGTACCCGGATGCCACGGTGTATGGCAGTGACACTGACCAAGGCCGAATTCCCGGACAGGAAGTCTTTCTCAACGGTGGCGATACGGTTACCTTTGGTGAGCGCACAGCGAAAATATTTTTCGTACCGGGTCACACTCGGGGGCACATTGCATACTACTTCGCCCCAATTGAAGAGAATCACCCTGGGGAACTGTTCTGTGGCGATACCCTGTTTGCAGGGGGGTGCGGGCGACTGTTCGAAGGCACACCGGCACAAATGGTTGATTCGCTTAGTAAACTGCGCCAATTACCAGACAATACTCGCGTATGGTGCGCCCACGAATATACCTTGAGCAATCTAAAATTTGCAGTTACCGTAGACGGACAAAATCCTGACTTACAGAGTCGCTACGCACAGGTGCAGGCCGCCCGCCAACGGCAGGAAGCAACTGTCCCCTCACTGCTAGGTACTGAGAAAAAAACTAATCCATTTCTGCGTTGGGATCAGCCGGCCCTCCAAGCCGCTGCGAACCTGCAAGAGCCGGCCCGCGTTTTTGGTCGCATTCGTGGCATGAAAGACATGTTTTAAGGGCATCGGCATCCCTCAATCGGATGACCTGGTTAGGTGACTACACGACCTTCCCCATAGTTATAGATTAGTCAACAGGCATTGCTGCTCTTTCCTCAGCAACGGCAACAAACGATACTCACTCAGTTAGCATTTGACAAGCTATAGGTCTCCTGATGGCAATCAATATTCTCATCGTTGAAGACGATCCAATGATGCGCCTGGGCCTGACCCACTCCTTAGCGCCCAAACTCACCGTCAACGTCATCGGCGAAGCAGAAGACGGGTATCAGGCTATCGCCATGGCCCACGAACATCAACCAGGCTTAATTTTGATGGATGTCGGCATGCCTCGTCTGGATGGCATTGCGGCTACACAACAACTCAAACAAGCGCTGCCCCACATTCGTGTGGTCATGTTTACCTCCCATAGCGACCAAACCGAAGTGATCGCCGCCCTCTCTAGCGGGGCTGATGCCTACTGCATTAAAGGCACTAGCCTAGATACACTGATGCAGGCCATTGAGGTCGCTGCCGCTGGCGGCATCTATCTGGATCCGCAGATTGCGCAGCAGGTAATGGCTTGCTTAAGCTATCACCCCCCTGAGCCGGTTCCAGAACATCCCTTATCAGCACGAGAACTAGAAGTACTCAAGCTAATTGTTGAAGGCTATAGCAACCCAGAAATTGGTGAGAAATTATTTCTAAGCACCAACACGATCAAAACCTATGTGAAAGGAATCATGAACAAACTAGTGGTCAATGACCGTGTACAAGCGGCTGTCTTAGCGCTGCGGAAGGGATGGGTTAACTAACGGTAGCGTCAGCCAAAAGGTAGTACCGTCAGAGAGTTTAGAATCTGCACCCATCGTGCCACCATGGGCATCAATAATTTGCTGAGCAATGTGCAGCCCTAACCCTACGCTTAAGTGACGGCGGCGATGCCCTTGGGAATAAAGGTTAAAGAGCTGAGCACACTGATCAGCCGTCATGCCCACACCATTGTCGCGCACGGTGCAGTGAATATGGGGCTGTGGCGATGACACCACCGATGCAGTCAACCAAATGGTGAGTCCAGGTGGATTATGGTGCAGCGCATTGATCATCAGGTTATGAAACACTCTCCACAGCTGGGTACCATCACCAGTCAAGGGTGGTAGCATGGGTGAAATCTGATTATGAACGGTGATGTTTGCCTCGGATAGCTGAGGAGATAGTTCCTGGCAAATAGACTCCACCAGAGCGTGTAAATGAACAGTCTGGCGCTGTAGGGTTAGGTGCTTAAGATTGTTATTATGGGCTTCTAAGAGACTATTAATTAGCACCAGCTGACGATCTCCACTCTGGAGCATTTGCTCTAACAAAGACCGAGGCATAGAAATAGTGTTCGCTTTATGCTGGTCGAGCAAGCTTTTGATCAATAGCTGAGTGCCTGTGACCGGATTGCGCAAATCGTGGGAAACCGCATGGAGAAAAGTTTTCACCTCTTGACGAGCTTCAAACTCCTGGTAGCGTAAGCGTTCATAGAGATAAACTCCCAAATCGGCAACAATGCAGACCCATACTAAATAGATATAGGCACCAATGGTTCCAAAGAGCACGTCTAAACGATCAATCGCGTCTTCTGCTGTGAAAAAGGCAACTATTACTAAAACTGTGAGAGGAACAAGTAGGGTAAGTTGCGATCGCACATGCAGCTGCCATCGTACCGGCACCAGAGTCGATTGAGCCAAAAACAGCATAGTCCAGACAGCCACGTCAGTCGTGTCTATATTCTGCGCCAGCACCCCTGCCCCCAAAAGCGTTAGGCTGACACCAGCCGATATAAACCAAAAAATGAGCCCCGCATGACGTTTGCCCCAAGCCATGGTTTGGAACTTCAAACCCAGTAAAAATATTGCTCCAATAACACCATCAACAACAAAGTTCGACCAGTCAACGGCTTCAGGTATAGCGAAAAACGTCCAGATCTCAAATAAAAAAATACTGACTAAAACCAACAGCAACAACCAAATCAACAGCTTTAGCCGTTGACAAAAGAAACGCTGCCGCCATTGTTTATAAGCGCTCAGAACACTCAGTGACGTGGGTTGTTTCGGAAAAAAGCGACGCCACCAAGCGCTCAAGCGGTTTAACATCGGCACATCGGCAAAACACAATAAACAAAGGCGTTAGCTAAATGCTCACAACGCCTTTGGGGATCCTTGGTCAGCAGCCACCTACCGCAGCGCAAACGAACTAACAAATCGATCAACCCGGGTCTCGTTATGATCAACAGCCACCAGCAAATAGGCCCGCTCATCGACCAAGTACAGCCGTATATCGATGGTGCCATCATCATCACTATAACGATAGCGACGCCCCGGATTATTGCTCAGCCGCACATCAACTTCTGATGCCATTAACGCTTCAATTCCAATGTCGTCTAATGAATAATCCCTCAGTTCATCGAGTACTACGCCAACTTCCTGACTGAGAAATGATGCTGGCAGATCAGCGTAGGCCACCATATATTGGCTAGTGGTCGTGAAGGCTTCAAATGAATGAATAGTCACTGGGTCGCCTTCAATATCGTCATCTTCAGCGGTCACCTCTGGCATAGACGGAAAAGCAACAGCAAAACGACCCGCGGACGAGGAATATAATGTCCCTTGAGCCAGCTGCCATGGCGCAACCGGTTCATAGGCATCCACGGGCATTGCTTGCAATAGTCCCATACCGACAATGGCAACAGTACCCTCGGCTATCAATCGGCCAATAAATCGACCTCTACGTTGATCCATATTCATCCCCATGATTCTCCAAAGCTATTCGTTAGAACACACGGCTATCGACCGCTCTTCTAAATTAGTTCTGGCAATCTAGCTGTCACCACGCCCATCTGGCTCACCCAAATGGGTGAGCCAGATGGGCCAATCATCGCAATTTGCTCTAAGACTAGGTTTAAATTTGCCTCAGATGGACCTAGTTCTATAGAATGTTAGACTGCACGAGTTTTATAACGGGTTAAAGAAGGAGACTGGGCCACATAAACCGTTTTTACGTTGAGAAGTATCCTGGCTAACGGCTGAGACCGCTTCCAAACACGTACTTAAAGCGCGCTTTATCTGGGCCCGAGCAGAATTATTATGGCAAAACGGGTTCAGTTAGTTCTAAGTCAAGACATTAGTAAGCTAGGTAACCAGGGCGACCTGGTTGACGTTGCCCCAGGCTATGCACGCAATTACCTCATACCCCGTGGGTTGGGCTATCGCGCTACTCCCGGAGTACTTAAGCAGGTAGAGCGTCGCCGCGAAGAAGAGCGCCAGCGCTTAGCGCAGATTAAGCAGGATGCGGAAGCCATGAAAACTGCGATCGCAACCATTGGCCTCTTCACCATCAAAAAAGAAGTCGGAGCTGACGATGCCATTTTCGGCACCGTTACGTCTGACGAAGTAGCGGAAGTCATCCAAACCATGACCGGCAAAGAAATCGACCGCCGCGATATCGAAGTACCCCCCATCAATAAGCTGGGCGAATACACCGTCTTGGTCAAGCTTCACAGCGAAGTCACCGCTGAACTCAAACTGCGGGTCGCTAGCTAGACTAGACAGTTCTCAAATTCAAAGAGTCTGGGATAGGGTCTTTTAGGAAAGCCGATGATGCTGACCGGATTGTCCTTGTCTTGGGCTCTTTTTATTGCTTGCTTGTGCATCCGGCTCCGCTTTAGCCGACCAATAGTTAAGCACGGCCAAACATTGCCAGCAAAGCCATTACAATCTGCCACACTAAAGGCTGGTTAAACAGCAAATCGATACAATACATAAGTACTGTTTTAGTTGTCAGATGAGTGAGAGCGATAGGTATCCCTAAAGGTCTCAAATGACATCAGCTTACCTGACTCGCAATCGCCGTAGCCTCTCCTTTTGGAGATCTGAACTCATCGATTGCTGCGTCTAACTCCTGGCATTTTATCCCCCGTGTCGTCTGAAGGTTGTCATGGCTCAAGAGCGCAAATTTCAAGCAGATTTTGATCGCCTACCTCCCCAGAATATCGACGCCGAAGAAGCGATTCTAGGGGGCATACTGCTAGACCCAGAAGCCATTGGTCGCGTAACCGAAATTTTGGTGCCCGAGGCGTTTTATATTGTCAGCCATCGCGAAATATACCGCGCATCCATTGAGCTACAGTCCAAGGGAAAACCCACGGACCTGATGACCGTTGCCTCATGGCTCAAGGACAAAAACCTGCTAGAAAAAGCCGGTGGTCAATCCAGACTAGCTCAGCTATTTGACCGCACCATCAGCGCCGCCAACATTGACCAGTACGCCAAGCTGGTCATGGAAAAATATACCCGACGTCAGCTGATCCAAATCGGTGGTGAAATTGCTCAGCTTGGCTATGAAACCGAAAGCCCTCTGGAAACCGTACTTGACCAGTCTGAACAAAAAATCTTTGGCCTTACCCAAGAGCGCCCCCAGCAAGGACTCACCGCCACGTCCGATATCCTGACCGAAACCTTTGACGATATCGAACAGCGCTCCATGGGTATGGTGTTGCCGGGTCTATCCTGCGGTTTCTATGATCTCGACGCTATGACCCAGGGGTTTCAGCGCTCTGACTTGATAATCGCCGCTGGTCGGCCAGCCATGGGGAAAACGAGCTTCGTGCTCAACGTAGCTAGAAACATCGCCGGTGGACACAAGCAACCGATCGCTATCTTTAGTTTAGAGATGTCCAAACAGCAGTTAGTCTATCGCCTGCTGTCGTCAGAAGCCAGAATTGAAAGCGGTCGTCTAAGAACAGGGCGCATTGGCCAGCATGAGTGGGAGCCCCTGGGTCATGCCATTAGTTCTCTCTCTCAAATTCCTATTTTTATTGACGATACCCCTAATATTTCAGTGACTGAAATGCGCTCTAAGTGTCGTCGTCTCAAAGCTGAAAACGGTGGCGCGCTGGGGCTAATCTTAATCGACTACCTTCAGCTGATGGAGGGCAGCAGTGACAACCGAGTTCAAGAACTCTCAAAAATCACCCGTTCACTTAAAGGTCTTGCAAGGGAATTAAATGTCCCAATTATTTCTCTCTCCCAGCTTAGCCGTGGTGTTGAATCTCGTACCAATAAACGCCCGATGATGTCCGATCTGCGTGAAAGTGGATCAATCGAGCAGGATGCAGATTTAATTATGATGCTGTACCGCGAAGAATATTATGATCCAGATACACC
>ERZ1740065.1449-NODE-1449-length-14192-cov-12.773290_pt1 | contig 14192 bp, 15 predicted proteins | sample MGYA00581738_ERZ1740065 | MGnify/ENA primary metagenome ERZ1740065 (study PRJEB43018, sample SAMN04849749) | marine metagenome | isolation source: floating plastic debris | place: Pacific Ocean | collected 2008-09-01 | study: EMG produced TPA metagenomics...
CCCCCCCTCACCCCCTCCTTTTCTCTCCTCCCTCCCCTTGCTCTCTCCCTCCTCCCGCTTCGCCCCTGCTGTCCCCTGTTGAACTCTTCAATACCAGCCAGCCAGATACCAGTCACAGTGTCGTTCTCTCCACTTATAGTCAATAGCTCTGCGTTATTAACAGAGTGTGCCATTGCTGTTGTTGCCAAAGCTCAAAGCCGCTTGATTACTAAAAAAAAGTACTGGATAAGATGAAAATGGTGAATGATCTACATTCGACCATTGGAAGTAATCTTGTGTCATGTTGGTCCTTTGCTTGTTTCGCGGAAGTGGGTTGCAGAATACTTGCAGTCTTGTTGAACAAAAAGTCAATATATCCAGCAGGGACAAACTCTATCAACTTTACTGAGTTTCCACTTGGCGGCTTAGCGTGTCAGTTCCTTCTCTACTAAATTGACATCATGTGGACGAAGCTTGATCAATTTGCGATATTCCTAGCCAATCAGAGCGTATCGACTCAGGGTCCTGACGTGGGCACGTCAAAGAGATCATTGCACAACATGGCGATGCTAGTCATCGGACTGACTGACCGCCTCACAGGGAAGAGCGAGGTACTACTACTATCACTATTTGTTGATACTAATCACCATCTGATGTATACTCGCTGTGTTTGAGTAGAAATTTCTGCACTTTATTTATTAACTGCTGAGAAAAAAGAAATCTTAATTCAATCAGAATACATAATTTATCTCACTGATAATGACAAAGAGTTCTTGACTAACGATCCATAACGAAAACAGTAAACAATGATATGTTGTGGCCAGGTGTGACGAACAGAGTTGAGGCTTTTTCCGAGTTTTATAGAGCTTTTCTGGTTTGTATATTCATGCTTTCAGAGTTGAGAGCTCAGCTATTTGAACCAGTGCAGACACAGAAGACTCCTGATATATGAAGTTGATAAGGTTGAATTTGTGCCAAAAAGCAGCGCATTTATCAATAAATTAAATTATATCTAATTTACTAATTTACTTATTTATGCTGCCATGTCCATCAGAAGGTAAGTTTCGGTTATACGGCAGGTGATATAAAACCAGATATGAATACCATCAACTGACTACCTACAGCGGCTAAAGTACGACCTTGACCTGCTATCACTGCCTCAAGAATGCTGTATAGTGACCATTGTCTCATTACATGACATCAGGTATGTCTCTCCACGTCTGAAATGTACGAACGAATGAATTTAGATATAAATTACGTGTTATTTATTATTTGATTATTATTATTCATTCACACCAACTAGAAAATACAAATTAGAATCGGCTTCCTCAAACTTTTCTCCACGAAAGTTTGGGTAGAACTAAGTATTGATGATCATGTACTGTATGTCGTGAGATCACCAGAGTGAGCGAATTCCCTGGGCATAAAATCTTGGCTTTTTTACCCATTTTCTGACATGTGTGGTATTCGCTGATAGGTTTGTAATCAAGATATGGCTCGACGAATCAGGAAGCCAGACGACGCTACAGGAGATGGTGAAGAGCATATCGGACACTCTGAGAAGTCATCCATCAATAATGTTCATTAGCGCCGTCTCCAGCTCATCGTGTGTCTACCCTAGCATTTCGAACGCTCCTCCACTTAACCAGATGGCCAGAGATACAGAGACAAGCACTGATAGTCTTTATTATAAGTATTTCATCTCTTGAAACTTGATTGCGTCTGTTGACCAGCGCTTCACACCAAACCATGTTTCTTTGCGGCGAAGATGTTGATACATGGGACACATTTCAATACTGACTTGTGAGACTGTCGCTAATACAACATACAGTGGCGAACCAAGCTGGAAAATCAGCTGTCAGGGTCTCCAGAGCAGAAAGAGACAAATTTTTAAGGACTTAGCACTAGGCATTGTGATTTCAATGTTTCTATCTTCTCTGAATTACGCGTAACATTCCATTGGCATTTGAATGCTTTCTAACAGATAAAGAATAAACTTAACTTTGATGATGAATTTTTCAGCTTGTATTTACCTGAGTGCCTCATGTGCAATGGTGGCATATGACCTCTAATTCTTCTAATCCCTGATTTCGATTATTTATGGGAAAAGCGAAAGGAAGGAAACTGTGATTAATCTGGAAGTTAAGGATCTGTTGGTTCAGCTCCAAACATCTGCTAGTAATTGTGTCAAAGATAAAACAGCTCATATTTACCAACATCACAGACTGTCATGTCTGTGAAGCCGGTGGTATTAGGCAAACTGAAGTTGAGCAAGTTGCGTGTTTCACATTCCTGAGCACCACCGCCGATCCGTTGGGGAACTTCGAAGCCGATTTGGAAGTAGTGATCAGAAGAAACTTGGAGGTGTTGCCCCTACTTGGTATTTCTAAACTTATCCCGTTATTATGCGGTATAAGTTTGTTTCTTTTGCATATATTTAAATTCATGCCATCACAGCTCAGCTAGAAACATACAACAAATCTGATTGATTTCTCAATCAGCCATCATCTGGACACACTACCACATCATCAAAAGAAGAACAAACTTCTGGAGACGATTCTTGCAGTGCGACGCGTGTAACTCTCTCTTTTGTCATAGATGGTTTCTGTAATGTACAGTTTTTACATCAGCCTAGATTTTAATACTGCCAAGCATTTTATTTGTTTACGCAATTTGTGAAAAAGATAAATACAACACACGACACACATAGGACATAGGGTATCGGGAGGGAGATGAGGGAAGGTGGGAGGAGACACGGGAGAGTGGGCGGAGATAAAGCAAAGAGTTAGTGTGATATAGTTGCATAATCTTAACATAAAGATGAGAGTACACAACAATATGACATAGCAGGAACCACAATGCCGTAGTACAGAGCAGCTTGACTGGACTCAGCAATTCATTGGATGTCTTGGATTACTGCTGTCGTTAAACAAAGGGGAAACAACACTTCACCGTGCATCTTATCTCACATATGCCAGCTGCGAATCTCATTCAAGTTGTCATAGAAAGAAAATAATTCTAGTCTTTTGTCTCTGCGTGTATGTATAGCCTGAGAGACAGCTGGTCACTCAGTGTACTAAGGCGATGCAGATGTTGCTGACCATCTGACTCTTCTCTCAGTCTACCGGCCATGTCAGTCATCAGGTCCTCCAGCTCCACTCGTAACGCATTGAATGATTCTCCGGCTGTTGATTGGATGAGAGGCCCTGCCATTTCTCTCAGCTGGCCAGTCATTATTTTGAACAGGAGACCTCTTTGAGCTCTAAAGAGTTAGCTCCCCCATGTACACGCAATCAACATAAAACATTCCACAGAAATTCTAGACCTAAACTTACTTGCTATCAGACAGTGATGAGAACACAATAAAGCTGTTTTTCATCTCTTTCAAGTTGACTGTAGACGTCTGAGAAACTGAGCTTTGTACTGATGGAGATTGAGCCTTGCTGACTGGGGACTTTCGACCAGTCGACCAATGTATGAGAGCCTCGATTTCAGATTCACTGCGAACCGTGTATTGGTTGCCTCGACAGTATTGGAAGAGAAGGATCTGTCATCAGAAGCGATTGACATAATCAATGCTTTAGATAGGAACTGCGAATAGTTTAAGTGAGAGCAACTCCAAGGTGTTCATAACATTGTTTCTAGATGTGACAGCCATGCTCATTGAAAAAAATTTATCCAACAAGACATACAGGAATTATGCTGCCTTACTCCATCACCGTCTTATATTCTAGATGTTGATTCAATCCTTCCGGCATTGCAGTTAAGATATTTCTATACCTTTTAATAATGTACCATCTGATGTGATATTGTGATATCGCTATCGAATCCTGTTCTACAGTATTATTCTGTTGGTTAAATTGCCTTCAACGTCTCATTTGGACCGCGTAACACATGAAACTGTTGTAAAAAGGCAGCCGCACTTCCAAGCACTCTCTCGGATTTTTACCATTTAATGGGTAAAGAACAGTATTTGAGCCATGTATGATCGTGACTGTTGTAAAAAGGGAGGCGCACTTTCAATCGCTTTCTCTGTGTTTTGCTTGGAAAAAGAGCGCCTGTCGATAAGTAAATATAGAATTAACATCGTTCTATTAGCAACAAAAAAACTACAGGGATATGCAGCCCTGCTTCACTGATACTTCCATGTACACTGCGGCTTGAAGAGGTCTAAGAGAGAGTCATGATCAACCATAGATGATCACAGTCCTTATGTAGACATAATATTTGAAGGTCTTGAAACAAAGCGTTTTTCAACTCAAGAATAAGAAGCATGGGGCTACTTGTCATCCGGCACTGCGGATAGTGTATTTTAGTTCAAGGATATGAAGTCATCGCGACCTCACTGACCCTGACCTGATGATTTTCAAACATGTCATTGGAAGATGTACCTAGCCATGACACTCAGCGCTTACATGTATTTTAGAGGAGTTTTACATTTAAAGACATAAATTCTTGCTGATGAGAGCTTATCTCACTTGCCTTGACCTGAGCCTCGTTGTTCCCAGCAAACATATCAATGACCTGCTGCACGGACACTGTTTTCATTGTTGCTATGGCATCGTCTCGTCGACTGCGTCTCGTCAGGATAGCTAGTAAGAGATCTCGGCTAAGCTCATCTACTTTACTGAACTCCGTCAGCTTCTCTACCACGTCTGACGCTGGCATCCTAACGGCCGCCATCTTTGTAAGCTGTCAATGTATCCAAACTTATTTGTTACAGCTTCAGAAGTATCTACACATAGTGTAATGGGAAATCAGTGTGCTTTAAGGGTGAAGCTACCATATCTGACCCCAGGTTGCTCTCAGTTTCTAGGCAAGTGAGAGCACAACCGTGGAGCAAGTACCCCTTAGGAGGACTGCAGTTGGATTTGGTTTCCCAGCTCTCGGCACCTCAAAGTCTCGAGGTCGAGTCTCTACCGCTGAGTCAACTGACTACCTCTGACTCAACTCTTACTCACTTCATTATGACTTGCACTTCTTCCGCTGGCATCGAGGTGGCTTGAAAGTTTCTCCGCCTGGATGAAACAATCAGCCATTACTGAAGTATGGATAGAATAAGAAAACATCCGAGCACACGATTCCCCGATAGAAAAAAGTCGGGATATTCCATAGTAAGTTTAAATCATTCATAACGCTGCAAAAGTTTATCGATAGCTATGAACAGATTTTGAACTAACATAATTCAAAGAAACCCTCTACTTACCGAAGTGCTGCAGGTGTCTGTGCTCTGACCGGATATTCGAAGCTCATCCAGAGTCGTCCAACCATCGGTGAAGGTCAGACGAGTGCCTCTCCTTGCATTTACCATCAGTGCATAGAGTAGCAGCTTGTTCATCAATGATAGCCGAGCTTTGGCCTCAGAAATTGTGCAGCTGAACGAAACTTTACCTGATACCTGAATGAATGGTATTCGGAACATGTATGATGTTTTAGGGTAGAAATGTGATGACGCTTAAAGCGCTCTGAGATCGTAGTATGTATTGCCATGCATCGATCGACTAAAAGAGAAAAAAGTAAAGTAACTTTGTCAAGAACTATATACAGCTTTAGGCTTAGTTTAGATATGCTATATGATCACCGTTGCTTGCTCTGCATAGGACATCTGTGGTTTGCATTTTAACTTTATTGAGCTCTCAGTGCCAGTCAGATCCCAAAGTGTTTCTATCGCGTTTGCATGGCCAGAACTGACTTCAGCAGTGTGAGGATATCAGACAATACATTGCCAGCTTGAAACTATAAACTTGGAGTTGTTTTCTCATGCCGAGTCTAGCCAGAACGATCAATCAGAAGTGAGATCAGTTATGATTTTAGTGCTGATGAAACACATAGATACTTTTCGACTACTGAAATCTAAACCTTGAAAGTAGCCCAGGAGAGGCTGAACCTCATGGATGACCTGAGCAGTCAGTAACCTAGCATAATATGGACCCTTTCTGGAGTTACAGACACATATACTCAAAGCATGATCGCACACAACTTTTTTACTAGAATAAAGGTATTGCATGCTGCTCAATCAGAAGCTCATAACTTGAGACCTTGTCAACAGGATGCTCAAGTCATTCAACTACTGGCGCTCATCAGACACTTTAATTTAGATGATCAAAAACAGCACACAAAGTATTCCCTACCTGTTCAGTATTGACTCAATTTCGCTATCAGCTTGCATTCTTTGTTAAAAGTCCAAATGAGTCTCATTTCATTGCTCATGCTGGACATATAAGTGGAGCTGATAATTTTTGATAGTTTCATACTTGAAATGGCGAAGACAATGTTTCACAGAGGCTACCTAAACCTAGACGCAGGCTGATATACATATGCTGTCAAGTACATGCATAGGGCAAACACTCGATACTACGAACCATCCAGCTCTGTGGATTGAAACCTACCCGCGTACCAACCCCAGATGAGTCAGCGTCATAAATGCTGTTAATGATCTCTTGCAGTGGCAACGACTTCTCCAGGAACATCATGTTTTGGTTCTCATCTCCGTGACACATGACGGCCAGTAACAGCGGTCTGTGACCCCTGCTCCTCACCGAGAAGTCCTTGATGTAGGCCAGTACATCCTCATAGTACCCGTCCACCATAGACTCAACCTGTAAGAGCACGAAATAATCCGTTACTCTCAAGGAAGGCTGCCAAACATTTACAGGAAACTTCAAACCTGAAACTTGAGGGAAGTCTTTAAACACTGCTCCAAGTCAATTTTCTCTGTGCGCCACCCGGCACGATGTACGCTGTTACAGACAATCAGTGCTCGTCCCTGTACAGTTTCCGGCTCTCTGGAGAGCGGAGAGAGCTGAGTAGTACTTGAGTTGCTTAAATAGAGATGCCAGTCGAGGGAGCTGGAGACGGCGCTGACAAACAGTACGGACGGATGGCTACGTAGAGTGCCTGATATACCCATCAGTGTCTGCTGCAGTGAGCTCCGGCATCCTGATTGGCTGAGGCATCTTGTAATTGCCAACCTACCAGGATAAAATAAAGTTGGTTCCTTTTAGGTTTTTAAGTGTTATAAACACACATGGCATGTAGGTATTATCCGTCAAAATGCAGCATCATAAACATCATAGTAAGACAGAAATATCGGAAGACCATAGCCACCAATCTTACAATGCTTCTTCAGCGGTTAAGGTCAAGGTCCTTCAGCATTTTTTATTCTCATATCGGTAGTATCTGCCTTCATTTTTTCCGGACTTGTGACAAAAACAGCCACGCCCAAACTAAGTGCGGACAAAATGGAGATAGAATTCACGATGCTTACTGACATAAAAGTACAAAATGCCGGCCATTCATACACACCTGACATCATTTAAGGAGACGATGGTCATTATCCAGTAGTCCTCAGGCAGTGATAGCAGGTGAAGTTCAGGTTGTAGTTGCGGTAGACTTTCAGCTGATGGAAGTCGTATTTGGTGTAATACCACCTTCAATACAAATAACATTAGCTCTGACTATAGGTCGTGATGCATGATTGAACACGTCGAACTTTGTCTGTGAAAGCTAAGCAAAGGTAAAAAATTATTGGGAAATAGTCAAATCCCTCGGCTATGAGCGGCCATTTGGCTTATTTCTTTTCTTATTACAGCTTGCTTTTGCATGTGTTTCATGGCTTTAAATTTGCTTCTGCTCGCAAGACCAAATCATCATCTGATTATTGCTGCATTGCGAGCCAGCATTTGGGGCAGATTTAAAGTCACTGTGGTCTCAGCAAGAGTATTTGATCTCAGCTAGCCAAGTTTCAAACCAAACTTTCATAGAACCATAGAGTCAGTATGGTATCAAGTCAGCTCAGCCTAAGCGCTGACCAATTGAGGAAGATCTATTCAAATCACCTCTTGCCTATGAATTTTCTCAAAGGAGCTTATCAGTAAGTAAGCAGTGCACACAAGCTGATATCACTATCAATGCTGGTAGAGTATGAATGGCATGAAAAATGGCATGTTTTACTCTTTTATCGATAGAAGCGCCAGAACATGAGGCGATGTTACGCCGGTCTTGCATCAGCTTTTTTTCACACTCATTAAGCTTTTGCCGAGCGTATACAAAGCTGACATGTCTACCGACAGAGGAGTAAAAACGTCAAAATTTTCATCTTCAGCAGGTAGTATTAGAAGGTCGTATCAGGTGTCAGTACCTTCGGATTCCCTTTGAGATGATGACGATCAGTCAGTTCGATAACTGATGCTGTCATGTTGCACAACAAACTTGCTGGTGCGTTCACTTCAATGTCACGCGACGATACAATCTGGTCGGTGAGGAAGATGGTAAATGGGCCAGTCTCTGTCTTCATGATGTTAACCTGTGAGGAGAGATATAACTACAGACATTTGAACTTACTTACGATTGATTTCCTGCAAGGAGTACTCGAATTGCTTCATTTAATGTATTCACGTTCAGATATTTTCTGTCTATCGGAATTATTCATTCGTCATCCAACATGACTACAGGAATTTGCCCTGACTCTTGAACACAGCTTAAGTTTTGGCACTTTTTACTCTGCTATTGATCCGCCCACAGGGATCATATGCTGGTGTTAAGCCTGTACTAAGCCTACATTAAGCCTATCTTCAGCCTGTGTTTGTCGGCACTTATTATTCTTTCGCTGCACTTAAGTGTAAGCTTAACACCAGCGTTTGTGACTCATGGGCCTATCGGCACAAAAATAAAAATGTCTTACTTTTCTGTGGACACAATTGCCTTTTGGTCATTGGTATAAATAGGGACACAGTAAAGTAATGTACCAGTTGATAGTACTAACTTATGATACTTGTTCCAAATATTGACTTATTAGAGAAACATAGCTGGAAAATAACTCGATGTACAACTGCCTAATCTACGTTTAGCACTCTAATTTAGAAACCCATTTCTTGGTTGAATACAGGATCCAGAAATTTATTTGACTGACGTCCAAGTTATCAACTAGTAGCTGTCCAAAGGGCTAGTTGCATCTGCTGACTGTTAAACTGATGGTTTAGCAACACTAATTGGGGTTTGTGTGGTTGTGAGTTGAGGCAGTCGTGGTTCTTTTACCTATTTATTGCTAGCTGACAGGAAGTAGTTGAGAATTTTGACTGGCGTTTGAAATTTAGTCGAATTAGCCTGAATCTGCCCTTGGAGCTAGTTTGAACACATCACCTAGGTGAATTTATATGGCTTATGGAGCCTATGGCAGTGTGGCTGAAATACATGCACTTGGATGTCAGAAATTTTATGAGAACCAATAAAAGAACTGCTAGTACATAACTGCTGACTCAACTCAATGTAAAGTACCTCTGTACTTACCTTTCCGTTGAAACTGGATTGGTTCTGATAGGAGCACAGCGCACGGACTTGTAGGCTTGACTCCGTAGCGGGGGCCTGCGATGTCAAAGACATTTCATATGTAAAATGTCTCAAATATGAGTGCATGTCCACGCTGCATTGTATCTTGTCGAATCTATTGTACAGACAGAAATAGTCATAGTTCCCCACAAGCCTGGGCATGTTATTTCGAATGAGATGTGGTGGAAGAGTTGAGAGTTTGAGAGCGGAGATCCCTCTGTTGTTTTCAATTGATAGCAGGTTTCTCCTCTGCTGGATAGTGATGCGATGGAGAATTTCAGCGATGAGAGAAAATCTTTGATGCGCAATCAATGGAAGAATTACTGAGTTTATTGTCGTTGGGTGACCGATACGGAAAAGGTCGTGGTAGTAGTCCGGTTTGTTGGAATGTTCAAGGATAAGGTTGATGGTGTTTGCATCGTTTGCGTGAGCAGCATACATTATTAACGTTATGCCCAAGCCGTCTTTGACAAAGATAAGTTGCTCTCTTGTCTCCATGTTGCTACGACACCACAGCTCCTGGAAGATGTCTGGTCTCTTGTCTATAACAGCATAATGAGCTGCTGACCGCTGGGTGCCGTCGAGATGGCGGATGTATCGCTGAACTAACTCAGGAGAGAGAGTGTCCAAGAGCAATCTCACCATGCCTACAGAGCACGCCCAGTGCAGTGCAGTCTCTCCACCATTTCTCATACCACAGGTGACAATCTTAACCCTGTCTTCTTGTGAGTCCAATGATTGTAGTGCTATTTCAGCGATGTCACTCCTTCCCCGGAGAGCCATGACATGTAGCGCCGTCCACTGGAACCAGTCTTTGTGCAGCAGGTACTCAACTCTCTCACTTTTGCTAACCCTCTGGAGTAGGTGTCTGCATTCCTGCTCGTCTGTAACATGATGAAGCGTCTTGACTCCATTCCACTTAGTTGGCCATTGGCCATCATGCTTCCAGTAGTGGGCCGTCTGTTTTCTTCTCCAATTCATGTTGTGAACTCAGCTCTACTTGCAGATATACTTTTAGTAAGAATGGTAAAGGACTTCGTACAACTGAAAGTACAGATGATATACTGGTAAAACTACAGAATATATGCCGCATTGAGTGTGTCAGCTATTTATCACACAGACGTCCAGCTTGACCTCTCCACCACTCACAACCATGTTATATAATAGCCTGCATATTTAGCAAACAAGAGTTAAATGTGACCTGTTCTCTCATAATTAACAAAATTGAGGTTTTTAGACACTTCACCTCATAAATTCATCATATACAGCTATTCATCTATTTTCGAATGACCTTTGAATGACCTTTGAATGACCTATTTATCCTCATTCTAGCTCAAGTATTGGCAAATATATAGAAATTTAAGTGATGGCATGCTCCCATGCTCTTGTCTCACAAAAAATAAATTTGAACACTTGATGCTTCAGGCTTTGAGATGAGTGAAACTGCTAGTGCAAGTATGATACTTTTTGTTGAAGGTCGTCATAGGGTATGTTTGCCAACATTTTGGACTAGTAGTAGGACCGGGAATTTCAGATATTCAGTTTGTGTGAATTTTGAAACGCTGTAGCTCTGAAAAACCACTCCCTTCAGATATACATTCTCCACTGAGCTGTTGGGACCTATAAAATACAGGATAACATCCCAAGCAGATGAGATACTACACACTAAGAAATATTAGCGGAAATATTATAATTACCAATAGTGATGATCCTGCAATGATCATATTACAGTTGTTTTATGTGGAATCGTACCAGTAGGTCCCCCTTTTCTATGGTGATATCTAACCAGTCATTTTTTGTGCTTAGATCATTTTCACCAGTGCTACCTGTGGATGGTTTTTCTCAGGGTGATGTTATGGTGGCGATTGATTTATATACATACGGATGTTCGACCAGTACAATTGCCAATTTTTGGCTGGAAAAACGATTCCCAGGTTGTATTCGAAGAGGGTTTCCTCCACTGAAAATAGTTTTCTGCATATTTCCTCTGCTGTTGATATGCCCGCCAGTGTCTGTACGCAGGCTTTAGTCCAAACTTTTCATACTTTCACCAGCTTTCGCACCGGTGTATCACCTGAGTTGCACCAGTGTAACATCAAGGCGTATCAGCAAAGTAATGCATACCTATTGGGGTAAACCACAACTAATCAAGGATAGAGAGTGGCATCAAACTCCCAGTATCAAAAGCAGCTCCTCATTGACATGTAATACCATGAAAATGGATGAGATTGCAATTAAAATTACTTACAAAAGGATCCATGGAGGTATATTACATTCTTACATTTTACCCCAACATCCTCGTTGGAGCTATTGTCAGTGAACTACAAACACTTGACTGGCAAGTCCTACTCGAGCTTTAGCGCTAGCAGGTTATTCAATCAATACTGCCACTGTACATAGAAGAAAACATATTACTCCCAATAGCTGACTGTTTTACTGCCATATAGTATTGTTTGCTCTTGACAGCATGAATACCCGCGCTCACAAAGCAATACATAATTAAACAAAGAGATATTGGTTTATCTCTATGCTGCAATAATAGCTGCCAGTTAAAGAGTCTAAAAAACCAATTCCCAACCACCTCATCACCCCTTTTGTGTTGAGATTCAAAGCATCTACTGATGGTCATTGTTAATAACACATATTGAAAGACTCTTGCACAATAGAACTTACACCAAAGTTTCAGCCTGATTTCAATCAAAGCTCAATACCTTCTATTTATTATATCCACAGCGGTTGTCTAATAATAACAAACGTTTAAATCACTTAACTTCCCAGTCCGAGCGGTTACCCTTATTCCTCAAGCTGGTTTGCCTTGCATGCGGTCTGTCTGGCACACTGCCAGAGAATAGAGCCGTAACTTCCGCATCAAAGTTAAAATAGATGAACTCTGCATCCCCATGGCATCATTTGGATGATGTTGTCGGGAGATCTGAAGATGTGTAGGTATCATCTCGCTGCAGGCCTATGACGACTTTATTTGTCAGCACACCTATGATTCATATCTTGTGCAGTCTCTAATGTCTTGCTTATGCTTTATGGTTTGCTCTTTGTAATTTCCTCCTTTCAGCTGCCTGGCAATAAGACATTTACTGCCATACCATCAGTATGTAAGTATGTATTTGTATCACTTTTCATGATAAATTAAGTTTCGTTCGTGCTGTGGAAGAAAAATGAAAAAAAAGGAAAAAAATTGTACAATTTACTGCTATAGCAGTCAAATTTCTTGGATTTCCCAGGAAGCTCCATGGATATTAGCTGTCAGAATTTAAGGTAAAAGTTGTAACCATCGATTTCCTAATGTTTTCCTGTGGCTCAACAGTTGGATCTTGCTGAGCTGAGCTCAAATATAGCAGAATACTAGCTGTTAGGGTTAGGAGTTTTGGAGCCAATGCTTTTGGTGTCTCTCTCAGAGTTATCTGAAATATTCGAGGAATTCAGCCCGATACACAAAGCTGTGAATAATGGAGGGAGACCTGGACAAGGATGTAGTCACAACCACCAAGAGAATCATACTCTCTTACTTACGACACAGGTATTGGGCTTGAATTGAAATTGTTTGTTGGAACTCCAGAATATTATGTATTGAGACCATTGTAGGCTAGGAATCAAATTTCTTTTCTCATGTCCAGTTGTGGCGTTTTAGTTAGATGTCATGGCGTTCAGTTTGAATATAACGGAATCCTAGCTGTAGAGGACTTCTCATAGCTCGGAATAACTAAATATTTGGGATGCTTGTAAAACAAAGAGTTTTTTATGTTATCAGCTTGCTTTCTGAGGCACCAAGCTTCAGATGAAGTATCATACGATTGCATACGAATCTCTCAGAGTGGAGATGAGAGAATGTGAACTATTTGTATGAAGTTCGTCAATTTATGAGGGAGACTGTAAATCACTGTCCACCTCATCTGGCTAGGGATGGGCTTCTCTATACTTGGTTGCCTCAATATAGGAAGCCTAACGCAACTGTCATAAGTTCAGATTTGTGCCCGTTACTGCTATTGTAGTGTCTTTGACCTTCCGGCGAGCATTGAACTTCAATTTCTTGTCCCCATAGCAGTTATGATGTCCTTTGGAAATGTAGTGGTCAACTTTGTCAACTTGTCCAAGAAAGTGACAGAAAATTTAACTCTTTCTTGAATTTCAGATGTCTTAGCCCAGTTCAGCAAAGCAGAATCCATTCATTTATCCATCGTTGACAGAATAAAACAAATAGAAAATGAACTAAAACAGATATAACATTTTAGTTTCGCCCCGAGTTTCTGCATCAGGATAGGTGGTCCTGAAAAAACCTGTCTGGGAGAAGTGGCTTTTAAATTTCACACCATGTGAATGTGGTTCTAGAGATTTAAAAACTAAATTTCATCTTTAACATATTCCATTCCCTCCCCTTTACTCTAGAATGAGGCTGACTGGCCATGATGAGAAGAGAAATGACCCAGCTCTGGAGAGCTTGTTTGAAGACATTCCTCAAGAGGAGAACATCTTCAACGTCCAAATCATCGACTGGCACGGTAAAACTAGAATTTATGTCTTTAAATTCCACATGGAGAATAGCTTGGGTCTATGCAATTTACAAATAGATGATGGTTTAAAATTTGTAGATGGGGAGAGTGCCAGAAAGGGGTGAGGGAGAGACGGCATCAAGGGAGAGAGAGGAAGAGGTGTGAGAGTAATGAGAGGGAAATAGGGACAGAGAGACGGAGAGTTGGAAAGATGGACAGAGGGAAAGGGAGAGAGGGAGAGGGGGAGGGTAAGAGGGGGAGAGGGAGAGATGGTGAGAGGGAGATAAGGATAGAGTGCACGGGGAGAGGAGGTGGAGAGGGCAGTAAGAAGAGAGAGAGAGAGAGAGAGAGAGAGAGAGAGAGAGAGAGAGAGAGAGGGAG
>ERZ1740065.1450-NODE-1450-length-14191-cov-11.636177_pt1 | contig 14191 bp, 11 predicted proteins | sample MGYA00581738_ERZ1740065 | MGnify/ENA primary metagenome ERZ1740065 (study PRJEB43018, sample SAMN04849749) | marine metagenome | isolation source: floating plastic debris | place: Pacific Ocean | collected 2008-09-01 | study: EMG produced TPA metagenomics...
TCTCTCTCTCTCTCTCTCTCTCTCTCCCCTCACCATTCCTTCCTTTCCTATACGGGTACACACTTTACTTCACATCAAGACATGTATACGGGTACACACTTTACTCCGTAATGATTGTTACCTGACGCGCAGGCTATCAGTTTTTGTCGGGATGGTAACATTTCCTAGTTATCCTGCTATTTCAATCAATGTAGCAGGCAGTATATAAGCTCTTATTGGCGTAGGTATGGGAATGTACCCGCAGATGGCCATGTCACCAGTAAACCCCAACTCGCTGCCCGGTACCATACCTGGCTCCATCGATCCAGCTAACTTCCTCGCCAGCCAGATGTCACAGCTGCAGCTTGGCCCTCAGAACGTAAGTCAAACCAGCTGCCGCCTCTTATTTTGGCTGAATGTAACCCCACGTTTGATTGGTTTATGGTATATGTTGTACAGTTTGGAATGCCCCAGTCGTATAGCCAGCAGATGAATCCACAGTACAACCCAGCCTCGCAGGGAGGTATGATGCCGAGCCAGCAGATGGCGTATGACGTGTCTGCCTCACCTCCTCAACCGTTGGATGGCTCTGAGCATTTCCACAGCTTCGCCCCGGTAAGCCATCCCCCTTAATCATCACCTTTCAACACCGCCCATAAGTGCTCTTGTATAACTTGGAGTTTTCCCCTCTCGGTTTCAGATGTAAAGAGGACATGTATCATCGCTACCTCTACCCTGTAAATTAATCACCATATTTACAACTACGATTATGATTTACGAGATGAAACTAGCTGCATCCTAGCTGTGCACTAGCATCAGATCGGTAGATTTTATGCCTGCCATTTTATGGCAAAGTCTTTTTCTGTGGCTATTAATGTTTGTATTTTACGGCCGAATTAACGTATATCGGAGGTCGATTCTTTAGATGTCGATGTTTAACCCTAATTCACCACTCCTCTTCTCATAAACTTCAATAGTAACTTATCCTCTCACTATGATTAATTGAAGAGCAATTTCAATCAACTTTTAACGGCTTTGCACAGATTTTTTTGTAATTTATGCGTGCTAATTTTAAGATGACCATCAATTTTCTGGATTCGCTATAGTGTCATATGCTATGTAACTGGCCCTAGATGAGAGAACTGCAGGTTCAAGGCACTCTGTGTAATCAGGTTATTTTTTCAAATTCTCAGTACAATGCTCCAACTGTACATTGACTTCTGGAATATCACTGGCTGCCCACCAGGGGGCAGTCCGGTGTTAGACAATGATCCTCACACCGCCCTCAGATATAAATTGATTTCCAAAAACCCAGTCTCCAAATCAAACCCATTGCTAATAATTTTATCAACAAAATTACCGTAAATATTTGCCACTCCTCCTTCCTCTCTCTTTTCATGAAGATCATTTTATGGAACGACTGTGAATCTAGCAGATTTATTTTTGTTACAGTACCGTATATTCATGCCATCGATAAGTATATGATACCATCTAGCAAATAACCTTGATTTGGATACTAGGAGTCATACCATCCTGGCGGCCAATGTTTGTGACGGCTGCTGATCCGCCCGCACTGCTATTAATCTTTCTTGTATAGATTGCTCGGCAGCGGCCATCGCAGACAGAGGCCGCAGTTATCACCCAGTCTTCGTCAGACTTGTAACAATGTGTTGGAGAGCTGCTGTTCCTGTATGTAGGACATTTCCCACCTGTTATTGTATTGAGAGCATGTGTGAGCACCCATGTATAGTTTAGTTGGTACCAGCGTCTCCCTGGTCCAGTTGGTAGATCTTGTTTGTGAAAATCACTGGAGTTCAACCTAGTGGCGGCAAGTGCCCTTTGAATATCTGTGCGCGGCTAGTAGTCCACCAGTTGCTGTAATGTGTCTTTCTCTTTCTCTTGATGTAATTACCAGTAATAAAGATTTCAAAACTCTGCAAATGCCTGTTGATTTCATCCCCTCCATCTTCACTGTGATAACACCAGTGCACTATTCAGTACTGTTTAATGCCAATAGACTGATATTAATGCCAATGCCAATGACTGATAGTAGTAAGTAAAAATACGAAAGTAAAATCCACGGTGGTGTTGACTAGAGTGGAAAATAACAACAAATGAAGTTTGATTCTCAAGATAAGAAAATAGCTATGTACATGACAGGTAAAAAATATAAGGGGCAAACATGAAATCGTGAGAGGCAGTGAGACCCAAACTGACATAGGCTAGAGTAGTTGTAATCAGGCGCTGTCGGCGCTATCTTAGTCTCAGCGTGTGTTCCTATGTAGTCTGAGATAGCGAGAGCATAAGATCGAATGAGATTGCTTCGTATCAGAAGGCAGCACACTTGCAGAAGCATTCGATTACTGCACTTGGAGATGCACTTGATGAAGTCGGTAGCCAAGTTTAGTAGTGGGACATTTCCGCCATCTTGCGACACAAAGGAATGGTGGTAATGAATGACAAATTACTACTCAAGATCTAAAACTCTCCCGTCTGTGCTGTTGACTAGTCTATGAGAGTACTTGTGTGACGGTGCCAGAAGAGACCAGAGTTGTCCTCTCACGTATTGCAGGTTGCGCAGCAGACGCTACTATAGTACGATCTCATACAGTAGTATTTGTATATCTTTAGAGACGAGCACCATGACTTTGAGTCTGTACACGACGCGTCTACTGTCGGCTGTTGGGTTGTAGTGTGAGTAGTTGGACTCCTGGTGGTCGTAGTAGTGGTAGTACTAGCTGTGGTGCTGCGAGTGCTGCTAGACGTGACGCTGCTCCTGGTACTCGGTATAAGTATCGTGGTCGGACAGTCAGCAAAATGACAACGCTGCAGCTCGGACGGCTTGTCTCTCATGTCACATCCGTCTGAAGGTCCTCCTGAGTGAGTAGCGCATGACACCACGCGGCGCCTCTCACTCTCTCCGCAGGTCTGAGAGCACTAGAAAACAGATAAACACTTTCAGACAAAGGCTTAATGGCAACACGATTGACTCAACAAAACCTCTGAGTCGTTGTTCAGACAACTCATTAATGAGCTAGAAGGCAAGATTTGCGGTGCAAGACAGGATGCATCAGTTAAATTTTGACGCCTGCTACTGGTTGATTTCTACCAGGAGTCGAATCGACATCTGCTACACTTTGACGTCTGCTATAATCTTACCTCAGACCAGGCTCCAGTGCGCCAAGTGGGGCAGTACTCTTCCTCGATACATTCTCTGAACATGGGCTCGGCCGGCCGAGGCACGGCATGACAAAGTTCGGTGCTCACAGACTTGTTGAAGTTATCTCCCTTCTCCTGACTGACACAGATGAGGCGTCTGCTCTGAGTTCCTCCCAGCCCACAGCTGACAGAACACTAGAAAGAAAATATACATGTATCAGTCAAATATGAAATAACTGTATTAACAACAATAATAAAAATAATAACAATAACATCATTGGATATATTTCATTCCATTGACATCTCTAGTTGATCAGTGATCAATGATTTACACGTAAGTAAACCCAGACTTGGTACGACTTACCTGGCTCCATTCAGACAGTGACCAGCGCGTGGCACACTGACTAGTGATACACTCTCTGTATAGTGACGGTTTAGCTTCATGCTGACACCTGCTGTCACTGAGTACCACCTGCCGTCTGTTGGTGGACACGCAGTAGACAGACCTCCTCTGGATACCTCTACCACAGCTGACTGAACACTTGAACATAAGGGCAAACTTGCTGTCAGCATCACTCGTCATTAATTTCAGCCAATCAGCTCGTCAGCTCTCTCTCTCTCACCTCGCTCCAGTCCCCAACCCTCCACTGTGGCAGGCACTCTTCCCTGTTACAAGCTCTCGCTTTTGGCGGTCTGTTCCCCCGACAGAATTTGTTCTTGACACGACGATCATCGTTGACATCAAACTTCTGCATGCAGTGCACATCTCTGCGCTGTTTCCCTCCTCCACATGTCCGAGAGCACTCGGACCACTCTTGCGGCACCCATCTTCAATTGAACGCGTCACAGAATACAGCCTCAGAAACTGAGATGTGCACAGATCTTAGTCTAAAGATACTTACCTCGGTTTGCATGGCGCCGTGTTGCATTTGAAAAGGCCGACCATAGGTTTATTGCTTATTGAACACAGACTGTCGTTGACGGAGCGACCGTCGGACCCAACACAGGCTGCTGTCACTTCCTCATAACCACCTCCACACTCCTCATTACACTCTGACTTGCTGACTTCCCAGGCATAGCGGATGGCGGAGACATTGAGAGGTATCGTGTACTCGTACTGCACTCCCGGGTTCACTCCCACGGCCAGAATCTGGTAAAGTCAAACATTATCAGTGAATGACAGTGTAATACACAACATCTCATTTGAGATTAATTCTGATTGGACAATACCTGTATGTCTAGAGTCTCATTGGTCGGTCCACTGCTGTACAGCATCTCCAGTCCGCTGTACAATCTATTGTACACAAACTTGGAGCCGGCGAAGTTGAACTTTCCCGGCCAGTCCATCGACCAGCGGCCATTCAGGTAGTAGTGGCTGCCGGACTTGACAGCGATAAAACTGGACGACGATCTCAGCTCCTTCACATGGATGTTCTGGGAGCCAGCAGGGATCGTAAGGAACGTCGTATAGTCTAGAAAACAGCAATCAGCCAATCAGAGCACAGCGCGTGCCATGAACAACCAATCAGATGATGACATGTGACAATCGCATGATGCTATAATCTTTGAATCACTAGAGGAAAACTTATGGAGGACTCACTGTTTCGAGCGACGTTGCCAGTGAACAGACCGCGGATAGTTTCACATGACGTGCCGTCACCATTACATACGCCGCATTTATCTGCCTTCGCTTCCGACCAGATCTTTCCGTCACATCCGACAGGCTGTAATACACGACATCATAGGAGTCAGTGTGTCTTGAGTAATATACTAGGTACCAGGACTAACTATTAGACTGAGTACCTGACATTTGCCTGCGATACAGATATCATTGCTGTCATCGTCGCACCTCGTACCGTCTATCACTTTGTCGTTCATTTGGAAGAAGAAGTTGTAGCGCAGAGCGCGGCAGAACAACTTACACTTGTCCATCGCTGAAACCAGTAGATAATATTAATGAAAATGAAGATGAAAAATATTTCTTGCAATCATGCTGTGGATAGTGTTCATGAAGTTGAGAAACTATAGTTATGAAGGTGTTTCTTGCAACCAATTGATCATTCCGGTGAAGTCTTTTTGGTTAGAGTCAAGTTTTGCTATACATTTATGGCAGGTGATCGAGTACATAGAGTTACTCACACGACAGGTATCTGTTGTCGACAGGTGCCCATTTGAAGTACCTGCCCTTGAACGGTTCGTTGTTGTAGTGAGAACACTGCTGAGCTCGGAACGCCCTCTCATCCTCCTCGCAGTCATCCATGTTACAGCGACCATACTCCTTGCTGTCACCAGAGCAGTACTTGCCGCCGTAGCGAGGACTGGACAGAGAGAATGAATACTGCGTCAACCAGAGCCATGTGATATAAGATGGTTTTGCAGCGTGCTGTTGATGGGCTCTATTAATACAGGAGCCTTGTCAGCCGCTGAGGTTTATCAATGCCGCCAGCAAATTGAGAACGCAGCGCTAGATTAAAATCGCCTGAGATTTGAGTGCATGGGGTTCGATGTTTTCTGCAGAGGTAGGCGGACTCTCACCTCGGGTTGGTGCAATATCTGATGCGGGTTCTGACCCCTCCGCCGCAGCTTCTGGTACAAGTTGTCCATTCCGTCCAGTCAGCCCAGCCACCATCGATCGGTTCAGGAGTGTTTTTGTTCATTGGGATGCACTCTCCTCTCCGACACCACTGCAAGATGGCAGGACAGAAACTGTCAACACTATGCATACTCAACATATGCTATCAGGCACTCTCTCTCTCTCTCTCTCTCTCTCTCTCTCTCTCTCTCTCTCTCTCTCTCTCTATCTCTCTCTCTCTCTCTCTCTCCTTCTCTCTCTATCTCTCCCTCTCTCTCTCCCTCATCCTCCCATCATTTGCACTCAAGCTGCAAGGTAATTACTGAGGCAGATAATAGGGGAGATGTGTTACCTTGTTCTCGTCGCAAGGCGTTCCTTCAGCCGCAGGTAAGAACTTGGTCTCACACCTCATCCCTCCCACATAACACCACAAGTATCGACAAATATCTGCTCCCTAAAAACAGCAACCAAAAATTATTTCCTCCATGTCTTGTCCATGTAGTCACACAGGATTCCGGGAGGCGCAACTGACATCAGGGAGGTCAAAGTGACAGACGGTGGCCTGGTGCCCATACAGGTGTTTGCACTGCTGGTCGCCGCTGTACACTTGACCAGGTAGCTCTGATATTGACATGTTATACATCGCCGACTTGACAGGGGCGTCCTCCAGCAGACAGTCCGCTTGTCTCGAGCTGAAAACGTAACAGAAATTTGGATACAAAACGCTGTCACAGCAGTATATACGTATAGAGTACTGGGAGTAAACACTGTTGGCAGTGCAGCCACCGCTAACTGCCGCTAATCATCACAGACATTACCGATGATTGAATCTCATAAACAAATCAGCAGCAGCTGATTGGAGCTGAGTACGTTACTGCTACGGCCTGTGTGTGTGAGGGACATAATTCTAGGAAAGCTATCGTATCTACTGGAAAACTGAAGGTCATCCAGAAGTCATGGCAACGGATAAATGAGCAAAGATTAGATGTAACAACATTTAGCGGCGCCAATTAGTAATTCCTCATGTCTGACCTCAGAAATCCAGCTAGCTGCTTCTGGTTGCATCTAGACCAGAAGAACGTGCCGGTATTGGTGGTAAGGGACGGTCCCATGATACTCCCCTCTTCGTCGCAGTTATTGCCCACGCCATCGTGTATCATACCGAGGCTAAAAGTGAAGAAGTGGGTGTGGCTTATAAGTATGAATGTGATGAAACAGGCTATTGCACACTATTACTGGCAGGTAAGCATACATGTATATTACAGGTAAGTGTGTATCACAGGTAAGTGTGTATCACAGGTAAGTGTGTATCACAGGTAAGTGTGTATTACAGGTAAGTGTGTATTACAGGTAAGTGTGTATCACAGGTAAGTGTGTATTACATTACTAATCGGTGTTTAGTAATGAGATAAGAGGCTAAGTAAGGGGCCTTAGCAGCTGAAGGTGGCGAGGCAATTAGCGTGAGAATGTCTAAACAATAGTGGGAGAATCGCCGATCGGGAGTAAATAAGCCAACGATTGGTTATCGATTGGTTATAGGACAGTTCGTTCCCATGACGATCGGTTGTGATCAAGTCTAGACTTACTTGTGACCAATTTCATGGGCGATGGTGAATGCCACTCCCAGGCCTCTGTCCTCATTCACCGTGCAGCTGCGAGTGTGCGAACACATACCTCTGATAGGAGCATAACCTAGAGGACACAGATATTTATATTTCAGAAACATAGCCCTAGGACTGATTACATCAGGCTTACGATAGGCAGGAGTTATCGATCATGTAGCAGCAGCATCTGCCACCAATGAAGCATTATCAGCTGATAGATAAGCTATTGAGTACACCCCTCTCCCTTCTCACTCTCCGCTGCCCCATCTGTCTCTGCACTTTCGTACTCACCAATCGTATCACAGGGGGCGTTTTTGCTGACACAGATGTCAAGGCCAGTCATAAGGATGGCATGATCATGGTGGATCTGGTCTTTGAGGGAAGCCTGCCACTGACAGAAGTTGTTGAGCGTGTCGTCTGCACGATGCCCAATACTCAGTCCTTCCTACAGGTTACGAAGCAGAAATGAATTTAACCAAAGTTGCCACTCTGTGTCAGAAATCACACACGGGGCCTAGGTAAACCCACCTCGTCTCCTTTCAGGAACATCAGGCCGGCCAGCACAACATTTACATTGACTCCTAGACTCTTGTCTTTGAACAGGCTTGACACCTACAGAGCAACCAACCAATCAAACGCATATCCTGCGACAAATATTGAAAGTATACAGTATCATCGGCGTTGTGGGTTTAGCCTTTTGAACAAGGGATGTGGATATCTCTAACAGCTGTCTGCTGCCGGATAAATCTAAAACTTCTCGCGTGGCAGGCAGGATGTTTGGATTAGGGTTTGGTGAAATGGTGATACCTCCCCTAATGATATGTTCCGGTTAGATCGGCCACAAAGCTTCATTGTATGATATAAAAGCATCAAGACGTAAAGACTCTATTCTAGGCTCTTGCCCGAATCAAAGCATGAAAGCAGTTGGTCAGAAGCAAACACATTGAATGAACACTGGGCCGAATTTAAACCGAGAGCAATTCAATCCCAGTGTTTTGACGTGTCAGCAGTTGTATGATTTTAGTTCCTTTTACAAACGTACAGACGAAAGCCATAGTTGTTTTTACTCCCCGGTTGGATTCGTGGCATTGTGAATGAATGACAGGATATTCTTCCTCTCTGAAGATCGCCAGTTCCTCTTAGCCTCAAGGCGCAGCAGACGCGTGCTGCCGCAGAGGCAGCGCGCGACATATGGCCGGGGAATTTTTAGGGTCTGTCACAATTATGTGGAAACAATTTCCACAAGTGTGCCAGGCAAGCAACAGGTCAATGCGGGGCAGGTTTGAATTGCGACAGCGTGCTGCCAGCATACCAACAAACGCCTTGTTCAAATTTAGACCAGTGTGACTAATTTGGCGCCACACTTTCACAAATGATGTAACGAAGTCAATCTGTCAAATGAAACATTTTTAACACCATTTAACGACAACAGTGTGTTTGTTTTCTAACGCGCGTCAAAAACTGCCAAACAGTCAAACTGAGCATCGACAAAAGGCCTTTTATTGTGTGTCCAATCACGGTTGATATGATCGATTTCATTTCGTTTCCGTATCAGTAATGACGGAGCTAAAAGAAATCAGTTTGCCAAACTGCGAGAGGGCGATAAGGTGGCCTGCCACTGAGCCGAGATTTCAATAGCAGTGCAGCCAAACTCTGTTGATCATGATGCTGCTGCCAGCTTCCATTCATAAAACCCGGCAGCTAAGAGGCAAATGCTCGGTCAGCTAACTGGGTCAATCTCTGCGGCAATGCTAATCGCCGTTTCTTGCACAAATTGCATTAGCAATTTTTGGCAACAGGACGCACCATGAAAATCAGAGTGTAATTGGGACGGATACGTGCCTACTGATAGCGGATGAAAATTCTCGTTAAGGAAATGAAAACAAATGTATCAATGTGGATGCAGAACTAGAGTTTGGTGCCGCTGTGAGAAGTGTTTGCGTCAAACAGAAACCCGTTTCCACTGACCATATTCATGACGGTGAGTATATAGGTCGTGGCTTCCTGTGTGCCGTATTTCTTAACCATCAGGTGATCCGCCACCACTAAGATTTCAATGTTCCGTTTCGCATCCAAGCCTTTCGGTGAGACAGACCGCTTGGATCGCTGCACAATGTCTGAGACGATCTCTGTGTCATTTACTGAAAGTATGTAAGTACGTAAGTAACTGACAATATGGATATACCTGACCCATCACCAAACAGAATTCATTCAGTGTAAGCTTTATACCATTTAAGATCATCATTCCCCAAACGTTACAGAAACTATCGCTATAACTATACTCATGTAGTGAAGAACTGATGCCTGATTGGTTTGTACTGTGACCTACTTTCAAGGACACGACTGGGATCTGGAGGAGCCTTGAGCATGGAGAGGCGCCACTCATGTTTGTACAGCTGCTCCTTGTCGGAAGGTTCCAGAAGAAACTCACCGTCTGTGGAGCTGAGAAGGCTGCCCTGTATCATGACATCATAGCGTGAGACAGTGACAGTGTGAAGTAGGATGATCATTAACCAATGAGAAGCTATCGCCTGACCTTGCCACTGCAGAGGTTTATACCGACGCTGGATTTATCGTCACCGACAATCTGGCCGGAGAGGAGGCAGTCCATCTCCTGGCTGATGTGACCGTGCAGCACGGTCTTAGAGAAAAGATGAGTGTTCTTCCTCAACTTGAGTCTGTACAGGAAGCCAAACTCATCTGACTCCACGTTGAAATAGAACTTTGACCGGTCGAGGTTGTTCTGCGGATTCCATGGTAGCAGAGGTCGTTTCATTGGCCCGCCTTTTTTCGTTACCGGGTAGAACTTGATCACCGATTGGTCTAAACGAAGAAAAAAACCACGGATTAAAAATCAACTTCCAGTACGCATTCAGAGATTGACTTTAGAATTTCTCGGTTAAACTCAAGTGTGAAGTGTGATCATTGCGCAAAACGTGAGTTCTTTTCATTCATGGAAGTAAGCTTTGCTATGATGATGTGCATTCTCCACATCAACTCCGTCATTGACAAACATAAAGGAATTTAAATGAAAATTAGAAAAAACAAATTAGGGATTACGTTTGCAGAATGCCCATGAGGCGTTGCTCCAAATCTAACAGCGCACAAAAAACTAAACACCATTAGCTTGAAAACTGCAAAGTAACATTGACTTTAACCATCAATTTCTGTTTGTGCCGTTTTGTATGCGAGGATAATGTGTCCATGCTTCAAGTGCCAAAGAAAAATACATTTCCACGTTGTGTTTGCTGACGCTCATTGAAGAATTAGCAGTGAATGACTGCTGGCTGCTCTGTTCATGGCTGCAGGCTACACATTATGAATTGGTTGTTTTTGTGCCAATCGACGTTGTGCAGTGGCGAACGGCAAATGCACCGTGGCCGAGGAGCAATTGTATGTGACAAGTTGAGCTTGGTGTCTGATGGCTCGGTGCCTGCAGCTGTTAGTTTTAGCAGTGACAGATCGGGTCAGTGTGTGCCAAGTTGATGCGTGTTATCTTACGCCAGCTGCTGTCATACTATTAGGTAGCATCAATTCAACACGGAGTCTCTGTAGTGCTTCCTTTTATGCTGAGATTGTAGTACTACAGACTCATTCAATACCGCTGATTATTCCACGGAGTTGACATAATTCTGGTTTGTTTACATCCAGTCGCTGTTCACAGTCGGGTTTGTTAGTGATAGTATTAGTTTGTTTGCTAATAGCATGGTAATTCTATCGGCGAGGCCAGCGCGAATTGTGCCCGCTATTCACCTTCCTACAAAAGCTGCAAGTGTCGTTGGCTGCAGTAAACCTGCTGCAAATCTAGCAATACTTGCAAGCGCTGCTACACATACAAGTGTAGAAATGCATATTTCCATCAGTTCGCACCACTGAAATATAACCCAGGGACCCTTGTGTTAATGTGTGTGCGCCACTTAACCTTCTGATCACCTCTCGCCGCAGGAGCCAGGGTTTTCCCTCTTGGCAAATAACAATCGAAATGTGAATTACAGGTAAATAAATTTGACGTCAAATGAGGTAAGAGGCGGAACGGCCTGGGGGCCCACCGCAGAGATCAGCACAGCCAATTGGTGCCAGCAATAAGTGCGGTTGAACTGTGGATATCAACAGTCACTGACCGGTTGGCACTCTTACCTACGGTTCGCTGCCGCTGCTGACTTATAAATTGGCAGCAGCGCCCGTCTATGGCCGATTATCTCGTCGCCTCGAGGAATTGGCGTTTACCTCGTAATTTCAATGAGGATGAACAGTTTCCAATGGAAATGCTGCTGAGCTCGTAGTGAGAAGGCGGATTAGAAAACGGAGAGGAAATATCCATCGCCCACCGGTTTGTTTATACATACGCTACGGTACGTTAGGGCTCTGACTTACGCCTAGCAGTTTCATAATAGCAAAGGTAAATCTTTTATCACTTACCTGGAATCATGAAACTCGACCTAACATCGGCGGGAAGCTGTGGCATCACGTCCAGGTATCCGACGGCCAACTGAAACGAGCCAACAAAATACTATGGCAGCTAGAGCTGAGCTGTGGGAGAGTGATAGATGATTTACTCATTTCAAAAATATCTCTAGATTTACAGTTTCTCGTAGGCATGACGACAGTTATGCTAGACTGAACGTGAAGGTTACGTGTAGTTTTAGGGTCTGTAAAGCGAATGCAGCAAGGGATTTATTCCAGGAACACTAAACCTCGTAGCCCCAAGCTAGTCAGACACAAGGACTGATCAAGCTTGCCGGCTGATAAAAATCAACAAACACATTAGGTAACAATAACACAATGGACTGCATCCTGCCTCAAAACGCTGGCTTTCCTGCAGCCAGAGATAAAAATCGCCAAATTATAAAGTCAACGAGCACCAAACAGCTCCATACAACTCACCTTTATGATGATGACAATGGAGAGGCATTTCATTGCTCCGTGCATCGTACCGCCAGCGACATGAAAACGTACACACACTCACCCAACGGAATACAAGAGTTGACTGAATGCCGCTACACGCGCAGCAGCTATCATTGCGTAGGGCATCAGCCAATGGTTTCTTAACGTGATACAGCAGCTGCAATGTAATTGGCTAATTGAATTTTTTATCAATGAAGGCCATGAACGGATTTCCGAAGCGAGCTGAGCCTATAGAAGTTGTAGTGCTGCACACTAAAACAATACGGTGGTGCGCTGAATAGCTTGGCAAAGACTTTATATTCGCCGCCGCTGTCAGTGAAGGCAGCAACTCTTATTCTTATGTGAAATGATACTATAAGGGCAGACATACTCTCTAGATAGATAGCATTGCTGGGTTTGTGACTCTTGTAATATAACCTGGTAAAAACTGGCTGGATATGCTAACAGCTTTTTAAATTAGAAAAAAAGCTATACAAGAGGCAAATTACACTCTACTAGGCAACCGAGGCAGCGACGGTCCTGCTATAAAGACAAGAGACGCTGATGAAATAAGATTTCAGATTGGACGGATTTTTTTTCTGACGTGCTGATGAATTGGCCCATATTTAGGACGGCAACTCATCAGCAGTGTGGGGCGGTTGTACATGTAACAGGATACAGTATTATCTCAGGCCATGATTGGCTGAATGGTGTGAACAAACAGCGAATGTGTGAAGCTATTGTTCTGTACACGGTTTTATGCTAAGAATACTGTATGACTTTACGCCCACCGGGAGCAATGACTGCCGTGGGAGATTGCAAGTGTAAAGAGCCTAGCAAACACTGACAGGTCGTTGACTCGTTTGCAATATCAAAAGATGAGTACACTTCATTGAAAACCTGTCTCAGTTATCCCCAGAGCTGAACTGCATGCAAAATTATGGACACTTGCAATCAGTAATCGAAAATAAAAATCTGCTGTTATAAACAGGCATTTCTCCAGTCGTATCACCCCAACTCAACAACATATATCATACTCAATCTAACCCTGAACTCGTTACCGTCACACTTGCTATAGTTCTCTCGACATATTTTACTCTCCTATCGATAGGCGCGCCGGTTTCATGCGCGCCGGTTTCATGCACCAGTTTCATGCGCAGGTTTTCAGCTGGTATTGCAATGGGTTTAGTCTGCACTTGGCATCCTATTGCTGGCTTTAGTACTAGCGTAATACCAGCGTAGCAGCGGCGCTTATGAAACCGGCACATATCGAAAGGAGACTAAAAAATGTTGTTTTCTTGACTTATTTTAGGGATGGTAATCGCTTACAGTCATTCCAACGACTCTGAGCTCCATATTTCGAGGTGGTAATCCTGATTGTGAAAAAGCATACAAGTATTATTATGGGTATAGATGGAGCAATTTCACACAGAATGCTTCTCCAATTTACACTCCACCTAGCTACAACAGTTAATCTACCTCATACCTTGCTCAGGTAAAATTTGCATTCCTGCTTTTCTTAGCTTTTATGCAGTTATATATAGCCATAGGTGATTCATTGGCCTGAGGGCTGACTGCAGTGAGAAGGGTTTAATAATATAGAATTGGCCTGTTAGAGGTCGGGAGTTAGGGTTCCTTTACCTCGAGGCATGGTGAGTGTTAGCAGGCCCAAATCGTCTTACCTAAAACCTCACAGCCAGCACACTACTGCACCGAATGCTAACCATAATCAACATCATCGGTCAGCGTGTAATGATACAACACCAACGCGAATGTGGAATAGAGATACCGGAGTGTGGAATAGAGATACAGGAATGTGGAATAGAAATGCAGGAGTGTAGAATAGAGATACCGGAGTGTGGAATAGAGATACAGGAATGTGGAATAGAAATGCAGGAGTGTAGAATAGAGATACCGGAGTGTGGAATAGAGATACAGGAATGTGGAATAGAGATACCGGAGTGTGGAATAGAGATACAGGAATGTGGAATAG
>ERZ1740065.1451-NODE-1451-length-14186-cov-11.902272_pt1 | contig 14186 bp, 17 predicted proteins | sample MGYA00581738_ERZ1740065 | MGnify/ENA primary metagenome ERZ1740065 (study PRJEB43018, sample SAMN04849749) | marine metagenome | isolation source: floating plastic debris | place: Pacific Ocean | collected 2008-09-01 | study: EMG produced TPA metagenomics...
CTCTCTCGCTTCTCTCCGTTTCCTTCTTCTCTGTTTTTTCCTTTCTTGTCCTTTCTCGCTTGTTCTCTCTCCCTCCGCTCAGAGGGATATGGAGAGAAGAAAAGGAGATCACCATTTATGTTGAAGGAGTTGGCAGGCGAACTGCTGCTAGTTTTCTTTGTCTTGGAAACCGCGTTGCTTTTAGCACCAAAGTCTGAGATGAAGTCCAAGTCGACGGCTGATTGTCTATTCGCTGCTGTAGGAGAGAGAGAAATGAGATCCCAGTGAGACACGATATCGCTGCGTTGACTAAATACTATCAAAGGGGAAACATTGAGCCTGAATAAATATTCAGCCAGTATAGCCGTGGGCAAGCGGAGTTGTCTCATCATGGAATCCTTTCAGAGTTGTCTCATCATGGAATCCTTTCAGAGTTGTCATCTCATTATAAATAGGAGCGCTAACGCAGTCATGTGACTTGATAGACGCCGACTGTTTAGCTGGGGAGATACTCCACTCCGTTTTCGAAATCATCAAGCGCTAATAGTTCTACCTTTACAATAGAGGGCGGAGTATATCTTCACATTGTGAGATTTATGTGAGCATCCCTGTCGGGCAGCAACAAGCCCCCCTTCCCCGTTTCTGTACTCTGACTGGGTTTCCTGTATTTAGTGAGTGGAGTTATCCCTCCCCATCAACTGTATTACAATTGGCTGGTTCACAGCTAATCAAGATTTCTAATATTGCATATTAGCCAACTGGTCAGCGACTGACTGAGTGAAATAAACTGACTGTGATAGAAAGGTCTATGAAAGAAATGGGAACCAAATTAACTAACTGACCAGCAGCACGTTGGACCGTAACAGACTGGTCGGCAGCGCATTGGACCATAACAGACTGGTCAGCAGTGTATTGGGCCATAACTAACTGACCAGCAGCACGTTGGACCGTAACAGACTGGTCGGCAGCGCATTGGACCATAACAGACTGGTCGGCAGCGCATTGGACCATGACAGACTGGTCAGCAGTAGATAGGACCATGCTAGACTTGCTGGGAGAGGTTTCAAGCATTGAGGGTGATGTATGTGGGTTCAACGTAAAGAATTTGAGATCGGGAAATAGGAGAGCTATGATCACCTGAATTAGTAGGTTTCTGACCGCTGGTATTGAATTGATGGGCTCCGCCATTAACCTGCAAACAACTCACAGCTATCAGTTATATAGTGAATAATGATGACAGACTACAGCAGTGTAATCGGATTGGATGAACTAAGGTACAGATTTCTTGCTCACTCGAATCCACAACTGCTGTGATGTATGATTCCTTATCAACTAATTTCAGCACTACTCAGGGCAGGAAGTCTCAAGCTTCACAGAGCAAAGCTAAGAAATAGAAAGCTTGGAGACATAGCAGCTCACTAAGGGGTGAGGAGTGTTAGTGAGTATTTGGGAACAGGTGGCTAATTGACCTTGACATTGAGACAAACCTGTGCGGTGGACGGCGGTAGAATAGAGTTGGAAGGCATCATCACAGCGTCAAGTGGCGAGGGCATTGTGGAATGTATCAGGCTGGGTTTCAGCGCCGCCTGCATCTGCAAAAGTAATAAAGGATCCATAAAACTGTCGGAGTTTTCTACTCGATGCGATGACATCACTGTGAAAGCAGAAAATTTCCCCACATGAGGATTGTAGCAAGAAGAAACGTTAGAGATTGTGGATGGAGTCATTTCAAAGATGGAGTAGAAGTGCCTTCCCACCGGAAAAATCTATGAAGTCAACAATGCGCCTACAATGATCGCAGGGTTTCTATTGATAATGAGATGACAACTCCCGAGGGTTTTCACGATGAGACAACTCCGACAGAAAATGAAACTGGATTTATCATTAGCAATCTCCTGAAAGTTGCTATATTCACTAGCTATTTCCCACAATAATGCTTCCACCTTTACAGTAACTGTGGGACGAGCTAGCCGGAGTTGTCAGCTCAACGAGATGACATCACTACGGGACCGGGTTAGTTAAGGTCAAGCACATACCGTGGACGGCATGCCGGCAGGCTGTGGAATGTGTAGAGAAGAGAGCAAGTGGTTCTGTACGTCGCTGCCGCGCCACTGCAGCTGGAGAGACACGCTGTCGTTAAGGTCAGCGAGAGATCGCCAGATGCTGCTGGAGGAGACGCTGTCTGGTAGAGGAACCAGGTGGCAGGGAGATGATGACGGCGCCATCTGGTTACTGAATATGGAGTTGATCAATACTGACAGCTTGTCTCCCTGCGTCTGCTGCAAACATAAGGACCCGGATGAATGCACACCTGGTTGTCCAGATACGCAATCCCCACTGACTGTTACTCCACATAATCCCTGGTTCTAATCGCTGACACTGATGAAGCACAATATCTGGAGCCAATATAGACAACCCTAGACTTAGGATATCTTCATGGAGTTCAGTGGGCGAGGGGTGAGGACTCAAAAATTGTTTGGTTAGATTATTTCCTTTCCAAAGGACTGTAACAACCGCATATGATGATATTCCTGGAAGCCCGAAGATCTACGATGATGATTTCCATTGGGGGTTGATTTTCTCATGACACAATCAGGCGGATCGCGAGTTTTCAAATTACCGAAAGTGATCATCTAAAGTGACACGACGAAGACATCCTTAGGATTCTAGACCAGGTGCACTCATGGTCGTTGTACCAGTCGCAGCAGCTGCTATCAACATACATAGGCACTATTATCAGCCTGCTGCAACACTAACTGACCTGGGGCTCGGTAGAGAGGTCGGCAGGGGGAGACGAGTCATCAAAGCCTTGAAACTCGTCGTCATCCGGAAACGCACCAAACTCGTTGTCAGATTGGCCACCAGGGGGAGCCTTAGTGTTAGAGGACTGGAAGTTCCAGTCATCGCCATCATCACAGCCGTTGTTTGATACTGGCGCTGACTGGAAGCCCCAGTCGCTTTTCTCACCAGCGAAACCTCCCCAATCCTCCTCTGCTTCACTGGCAGCCTGCAGCACAACGTCATAGCAGAACGTCATTGCAGAATGTAATTGCAGACAGTTACTACATACGTTGGATAGCTACTAGAACTAGTTCGAGTACTACCACTATACAGACACAATAGAACTAATTTTGGATACTTCACTTTGTCACGTAGAATATGTATGGCCCTTTCGCGTTGTAGATGGTAGAACAACCATAGGAAGTATAGTCAGTAGTCACTAGTCAGTAGCAGATATACCATCCTCACCTCCATTGGCGGGGGCATACCCACACCCCCAAACCCCCAATCTTCATTCTCGGACCTTGCGCTAGGGGAAGCTTGCCGTGACCCGGATTCTGCTTCACAATCGTCAACATCTTGAGGGAGGTCACTTTCCAACCTGACGCTGGTCTCTGTGACCCCATCATCAACTCTCTCCTCTTCCAGTTCTGCTGTCACTGGCTCTCCACCTGCAGCTGCTATCACTGGACCTCCACATGCATCTGATATCACTGGCTCTCCACCTGCAGCTGCAGTCACTGACTCTCCACCTGAATATCCCGTCACTGAGTCTCCACCTATTGGAGGCTTGCTGACATCGATCGGGTTATCAAAGCCTATAAATTCATCTCCATCGCTGTCAAAGTCGGGTGGGTCTAGGAGGCCCCATTCAGATGTTGTAGAAGCAGTAGGAACAGCAGGCTGCACTTCAATATCCACGGTCAGTTGAGGGGAATCCTGTAAATCATACAGCGTGGCTTCGGAAATAATGCAGTTACATGTACTACTGCACTACCACAGCAAAAATAGAACTTGCAACTTGTCTGTCTATACAATAGCAAAAAGGAATGAGAAAATAAATTTTCACAAAATTTTATGGCAGATGAAAATGAAAAAATCACAATGCCAGAATTGCCATGTTTCACGGTAAGTTTTACGGTAAGACTGTCGAGTCTGACACGTGATTGGTTACTGCTGCGACTCGAAGTGATAGCACTACTTACGGATTTCGGACTAGGCAGATTGAGCTCACTCTTCTCTGGTGGTGAGTCATTGATCACCATGTCACTACTACAACGGGGGAATCAGAGTGAATACAAGTAATGATAGCGTGAGATCTGAGCATCGCAGTGAATGCCTGGCTGACCTGGGCATGCTATCAAGGTTGCGGTCGTCTGGGAAACTGAACCAGTCGGCAGAGGTGGTGGCACCAGCAGACTTCATTGGGGAGAAATCCTTGTCTGATAGGGGAGGTGGACTGAACGCCAGAGATGACTCTGGAGAAGATGACCTTGACCTGTCCAAATGGTCAGCAGCTGCAGCATCAGGTGTGTTGTAGGCCTGGGTAGAGGACTTAAATAGGCTGAGGTCATCTTCTGCCTGTGGCTCTTCTTCGCCGATTGTGGCACGCATCATGTCTGGAGAAATGGTGCCTTCAGTCTCGTCAGGGAAGGGAGGAGGTTCGGCGAACGCAGACCAGCTATTGTCATCTTGAGCGGCGTCTGCGTCTGCTGACTCTTGAAGACTAGGAATGGGGATGTTGATGTTTGAACTTTTTGGCGGCTCATCACTCTGACTTTCATTCGAAATCTGAATTGAGTTTAAATCGTGCATGGCAGAGAGTGTTCCAGACGCTGCCGTTGACTCTGACATCGCATCAGGCGGGAAGGGTGGAGGTTCGCCAAATGCCGACCACTCGTCGTTGTCATCGACACCCACGCTACTGTCAATTGGGGTGAGACTGGGAGTCTCGGTAGGCTTAGAAAATTCTGGAATCAGACTAGGAAACGATGACTGGAAAAAGTTGTCAATATTTGGCTTAACAGCAGAGTCTGGAGAGAAAGGAGGGGGACTTTCTACAACCATCCGATCAAAACCGGTCCAGGAATCAACGCCTTGGACTGGGGTCGCAGCATCTCCCAAGGTCACCGAGGGGTCAGTATCTATTGGAACCGATTTAGATGTACTAAATGCACCGAAAGCACTCCAGTCGTCGCCAGTGGCTCCAGTTGCACCTGCCACTGGGTTCTCAGTCCCTCCTACACTGTCGCCTGATACTGGCGGAGCAGACGCAGGGCTTGCTGTGGACCAATCAATGGCTGATAACTGATCGGTTGTTCCTATTTCAGCCGACTGCGTGCTCCTTGCATCAGCAGACTGAGCGACCTCTTTGAATGACCAATCGCTGCTGACATTGTCGGCGTAGAAGTCAGCTCTGTCTACGGGCCCCGACCAGTCACTGTCGTAGTCGTTGGCGATATCCGACAGCTGATTGGAGGAAAGAGTTTTGTTAATTGGGGCTGCGACCGCGCTGTTAGAATTGTCGCCACTTGGAAGCGGCGGAATAGACCCCTCTGCTAGTCCAAGCGGGTCAAAGTCATTCCTCGACGTTGAGGAGACAACTCCTGAGAATGGGTCAGGTAGACTGTTGGCAGGTACTGTGACGCCGGAGAACTCCGCCCAGTCATCAGACGAGGGATCCTGAATAGCGACGGGTTCCTGTTGGTACAGAGGACGGCTGGTTGATGAACAGGATACCGGCGTCGCGAACCCATACTTACGTGAGATGTAAGACTAACCTCGCATGTCTTGAACTCGGCCCAGTCGTCTGCTGCTGGCTCTGCTGATAGCGGATTGGTTGAGAACGTGGCAGGTGAATCACGATTGGACGGAGTTCTCTCAAGAGAGAATAAGTAGTCAGGCTGCTGACGGACGTGACTCTAAATAAAAATTCTTACCATCAATACTAGTTGACACAAGCATGTGATGCCTCAGCCAATGAGGACTGGGTATTCGGTATTCTTAGCCAATCAGATTCAACATACAGTGTATGTGCGCGAGCAAATTAACAGCAAATCTGGGTTTTAAATACATCGAGGAGGGGAGAGAGGAATTCCTGCCAGTCAGACAACCATTGTCAGTAGCAGAGTTGATACTATCACAGTGCATACTTACTTCATGTCTACATTCTGCATCGGGTATCTAAGGTAAGGGAACAGTAATTACGCAGCTTGTCAGATAGACAATACTCTAATAGTACCAAGTCCTTGTCATTTGATACTGAATGTGAGAGGAGAGAACTACAAGATGTCATGCAGAAATATCGCAGCTATGAGTGAGGAGTGGAGAATTAATAAAATTAGTAAGAATTAATAAAAGAGTAAAAATTAAAAACAGTCATAACCAACAGCGAAAGAGAATAATTGAGAGATCTGATTATTGTAAAGGAATAAGTTTCGTCAAGTGCAATATTGTCCAGTTTACAATATGCACCACAGTACATACGGTATGTCCATTTACAGTACATACCTGATCGACTTCCCTAAGCTGCGTGCCAAATACAGAGAAATCACCAAGGTCGCCTTCCTCCTCCGCCGCTCTCAACTCGTCGAGGGAAGACAATGCCGTCCAGTCAGCGGCGTGACTTCTTACCTCCGGTTGCAAAGAGCTGCACATGAAAATTAGTATTGCATATTTTGGTAAAGTTGCTGTGTCAAAAACATGATGAATACAGGAGCAATGAACGTCAGCTCACCTCTGATTGGATGAGAGAGATGCAGCAGCAGTATTCTGATTGGTTGCGTCTGTTTTAGAAGTGTCAGGATTAGTGGAGGCAGAGAAATCAGCAAAGTCGCCGAAGTCATCGTCTGCCAACCCACCAGGAGCATCAATGCTGCTGGTGGCGGGTGGCTCCGCCGTGGTGAGGGAGGCAGCAACACCGCTGTCGGCAGGAATGTCGTCGTCACCCTGCCTCTTCGGGCTACACTTGGGGAACATCAGATTGAGTTTGGTGGGCGTGTCTGGAAGGGAGAACGACTCTAAAACAGATACAGAGTAGTCCGCCTGTCAGTCATCACGTGCCAGTCATAACATAGAGGTCAGAAGGTGCTAACTGCCTGGGCTAAGGGGACGGCTAAGGAATCCCACCGTTGTCACAACAAACACAGGCTAAACAGCTCCGCAATATTTTGTCTGGGTTCAAGTGATGAAAGACAAGTTTGTCGCATCCAATTAGGAAATAACACATGTGTAACTGAGAGAGGAGGTAAGGACGAAACTCAACCTCTGATCTATGGCTCATAGTACTACTCAGTCGTCTACCTCCCAAACAAGAGAGTCAGATGATGAGACTAAATAGTTTCATGAAGCGCGGGACTACTGCGGAGTCGGTAGACTTTCAACAGCAGCAGGTGGATGTACGGACAGACTCACCTGCTTGGCGCGCAATCGGTGACCATTCTTCATGCTGCCCAGAGCTGACTGCCTCCTGTAGGAAAGTGAAGTCTTTCTGCTCCTCCTCAGGCGGAGGCGGTACAACACTGAGGTCACTCGACGCCTTCGCCAACGTCTGCGCCAAGTCCGCCAGACCTGCTCACGCAACACCATCTAATCAGTCAGCTACTTGGCCAAGAGAAAGTATTCCCGTAGGTGTTCCATTATAGTTGGGAGTTGTGCCCTCAATTAGCAAGCATAGCTGCTGTGAGTTGCGCAATCATTATCGCAGTTGAAAGGAAATTTCGACGGTTGTCTGTTTATCGCCCTGAAAGTTCTTCAAGACTTCTTCAAGACTTCCTCATGAATTCTTACAAAGTTTTGAAGAATTAGCATATAAGAATTCTTCGAGACAAGACAAGTCTTTCAGAACTTCGGCGCGGTGAAATAGACAGCTACCAAAATTTCTACGCATAAAATTTGGCAAATAAAATAAGCAACACTATGAGACCTGCGCATATAAATGAGGGAGCTGTGACGAGATAGGGATCACATACCACGCGACTGCTGCATGGGTTTCCCGGTTTTCAACCCTTGACCCTGCATCTTGGAGCTCGGCTGCTTAGGAGTGGGGGCCCTGTCCATTCTTGGAAAGGGGCCAGGTGACAGCTCACTGTTAGAACCCTTGTACATAATGTTAATACGCTTCCCATCCAACGAGGGCAGAGCGTTAGATTTTGCAGACGTCGACGCAGCAGGAGGTTGACTGTTGGCAGGCAGAGGACTGAATGCGCTGAAGTCACCAAACTCATCCACCGCAGAATCAGATTCCTTGAATGAACTGAAGTCCTGAAAGTCCGAGTTTGGCATGACGCCAGCAGATGTTGGAACCGTTGAATGGCTGGGAGGTACAGCAGAACTGAAACCCTGAAAGTCTGAGTTCGTTATGGCATCAGCAGACGTCGGAGCAGCGGATCGGCTGGTGGGTACGGCAGAACTGAAAGACTGGAAGTCTGAGTTCAGTACTGCGTTAGTAGACATCAAAACATCTGATTGACCGGTGGGTACAGCAGAACTGAAGTTCTGAAAGTCTAAGTTTGGCATGGCATTAGTAGACGTCGGAATGTCTGATTGACCGGTGGGTACAGCAGAACTGAAAGACTGAAAGTCATTCATATCATCGGTTCTGACAGAGGACTGAGTGAACGAGATGGCAGGTCCATGAGGCTGAACAGCTGTGGCAGACGAACTGCTAGTTAGGGATGAATGGAAACCGCTGAAGTCTGAGAACTCGTCAGCTACACTCCTTGTATGGCTGTTAGTTACACTCTGCTGAGAGAGCGGAGCAGAGGTCAAGGCGGTATGGTGCGGTCCCGCTGAAGCTGAAACACCAACGCCATAGCTTTGAACGTAACCAGAAGACGGATTCATTGAACTCAATCCAGACGGACCATCTCCTGGCAACATCTGGACGGGCTGTGAGTGAGATGTGTTCGGCAATGGATTCACTGCCATAGACATCGGTAATTGATTCGCTGCCATAGACATTGGTACTTGGAAATGAGCATTCTGGGAAAGACCTTGGTTAGCCGAAGTATGCTGTGTCATATTGTACTGAGTGAACATTTGTTCTGGAAGGCTCTGATGCTGAAATGGCGATTGGGAGAATGTCTGCTGCAGAATTTGGGGACGAAACGTCTGTTGTTGAACTTGTTGGGGATGAAACGTCTGCTGTTGACTTTGTTGGGGACGAAACGTCTGCTGTTGACTTTGTTGGGGACGAAACGTCTGCTGTTGACTTTGTTGGGGACGAAACGTCTGTTGTTGAACTTGTTGGGGATGAAACGTCTGCTGTTGCATTGATGGATGGGGAAACGACTGCTGTTGAACCGTTGGGTATGAAGCGGTGTGCTGCTGATTTGGTGGGCGGGGAAACATCTGCTGAGGGAAGGGCTGGTGCATCTGGTGCTGACTTGGAAAGTTACCATAGGCAGCATGAGAGTGTGCCGGTATTGGCTGCTGATTCTCTCCATCTAATAAAGTGAAACAACATGATATTTCGACTCGGATAAAGTTGTACACAAAACGTTTTTTACAGGAACACGTCAAGAATCTTGCAGCTCCTGAAACACACAGTGGCTTGAGTACCAGTAAAAGTTAAAGAAGCAGAGTATATAACTACGCAAACACATTGAGTCACTGGAGAGGCTACTGTCAAAGATTGCATGGATTGAATAAATATGCAAAAGAGGGGGGGTTCTTTACATACGCCAGCGAAAAACCGGGAGCCAAACTATTCAAAGGTAGGAAGTAGTGTGCTAGCGTTTGGGTGCTTGAAAATTTTAGATATGCATTTGAAAATATTATCAGTCCTTGAACATCTGTCATCTAAACATCCGAAGGTAGGAGAAAGTGAGTAAGTAAATAATAAGAAAGCCTTTGGCAACAAGGCGACAACTTCATCTTTCTGCCTATAGCAACAAGACAGCTAGCCAGCCATCTCATGAGAGCACAGACAGGCTAAAGTTTTCTTCTGCCCACACATGTAGGTCATAGAGCACAAGGAGGACGAAGGGAACCAAGTGTGAGCTACATACCTTTAGGTTTATTGGCAGTAATTTTGAAGGTATCTAGTTGTGAAAACGTATCAGCAGACTTGGGCCGAATCACAAAGTCAGATTTGCTGAACGTGGGTTGTTTCTTCACTGGCTGACCCACATCTGGTGTCCCTGCAGGGAAACCACTCAAGCCCTGTCCTAAGCCACTCATCATGAGGGTAACATGTTCTACAACACAGGCAAATCGTATGCGAATGCTCCAGACGATGACACATCCAGACTGACAAGGACGAGCGCCATCTAAAATTGCAATTATTTTTGTAAAACGCTATCAACTGGCTATAGCCATGAAGAAGATTGTGCTATCTGCTAAAGCACGCAATAAATACCTCAATCATGTTCGTGATACACGCTATAAGGTCTGTGTTCTAAAATACATTGGAAACACCTACCCAGTGCTATCTTTGACCGGACAAGGATATAGGATGTGATCAAAAGGCTATTAAAGTAGTATCGAATTAAGTGTTAACATATTGAGTACAAAAAAACATCGCTTTTACTGACCGTAAAATCTTATTACTTCTGACTAAAAACTTCAGTCATAAAGTTACCGTAAAGTTCTTCAGAAGTTAATTTCGTATACTAGTACAAGAAATTGGGACGCAAAACACTGTTACTCTAGCTACTCAACCATTCGCATTTGAACAGGAAGTGGGATTGTTTATATTTTTTAGATTCTGTTTTTTCCACTACTCGAGCATGGAACTTCAACAGCGAAACTCTCCATAAAGCATCACGCTTCAGAGCTGTTTTCGAGATAAATTTTGGGAACCTACTCTAAATTTTATCTTGAGCTCATCAGTCTTTCGATTTTTAGCTGACGAGATACACCAGCCATGTCTGACCTTCGCTCTCCATCATCGACCTATGCAAAGCCGACAGATGTATCCTCCTCAGCGAGCAGTACGGTGTCTATGAAACTGTTTGCCTCGTGGGAGATTGACAAGACTAGTTCAAGTTGTATTCCAAGGTGTGTAAGATACTAAAAGTAGTCTGGCTTTGCTCTATGAGTAACATACAAACTTATATCTTAGCGAGCGATGCTGTTCTTGCTTGAATTCTTCGATGCAAGGAATACCTACGCCAATCATACACGCTACGTGGTGATCGTTGTCATTTAGCCCTTAAACTATCCTAACATTGGTATTACTATGAATTTTGCTATATATATCTCCATCGAACTCATGGTATTGTGAAATTACATCACGAATCGGGCTCTCCTGACTCTCCACTCTTCTTCCTAATACTTGTACTCCATTGCACTGCCCTGTATCTTTAATCCATTTCGCCATGCAACATGACAGTTCGTAGTAGTTTAAACTATTGAACTCCGTTTTATATGAACATCCGTCTTGTGACAGTGTAGAAATGTTTTGCTTTCCATTGCATAAGTGATAGTGACTTGAATCTCTGGATGGTGTCGCTTTTCAAACTGAATTTTTCATCACCACATTTGTTTCTTCGTATGAAGTTATCTCCTATTTTGCAATTCTTAGCCAGTTGAATTACAAGTGCAGGCAGAATTTTTTTGTGGAGTTTATTGTGGAGATCATATGCATTCTGCTGCATGTCTTAGACATATCATTGCTGTGCATGTTGTAAAGAGTTGAAGTATAGCAAACATCCATCTTCAGTCTCGTTTGTTTCCAGACTCTGTATGTTCAATGTGACAAGGATTCAGCTTTCGCCAGCAGAGGGTGATAGCGATGCCATTCATTCTTGTGTCATTGCCGTGAAGATGGACGTGAGTATTGCTTTGCAGCACCAATTTTATGCGCTGTACGATGATCTATGTTGACATCGCTGATGTTTTATTTACTCCGCTCCACAGGGATCCAAGCGCCTGCTGCGATCCGGAGAGATCAAATTGAACACTCGCTCCTACGAGACAGAGTTAGACATTTCCTTCTCCCTACAGGTCAGTTATAGGAGTTTACTGGAATACCAGCGGGCAATACAGATATCTCAGCTAGGTTCTAATTATTCCTTGCAATATAGCATCACAGAACTGGTATAGAGAGTGGTGTTACTTAACGAAAGTGATTGGGTGACTATGTCTGACTGTCTACTATATCTGGCTGCATTCTACCTCCCACTCATTGCTATTCATCTCAATGCTTTATCCTGTACTATTAATATTTTAATGTGACGCATACCGTTGAGTTTTAATCAATAACTCTAACTATGCAGTGATTTCCGTGTCGTGCGTCTTTCTCTAACGAGTCAATTTGTAATATCCGCCACATCGCGGCTCAGCCAAATCAATACTGTGTGAAATTTCTTCTCCCCATTGTAGTACGCGCACTTTCTCAAGAGAGACGTCAACCATCTACAAGTAGTACTGCAGAGAAGAAAGAAGTACAAGAACCGTACATTTCTTGGCTACAAGAGTATAGCCGTGGGCTCGGTCAACCTCTCTCAGGTAGGGGGTATGCTGCGCGTACAAATCAGCGTAACAGTTCTACTGTCGACTCGGTTACAGCTTTGTAGCTGTAAGTAAACATTTGGATGATGAAATGGAGTCTGATATGTGCTGCAGATACTAATAGTTGTAGCAGTGATTGTTTACTTGCTACTTATCATATTATATCGTCTGATATCGCTATGTACCGAATACTAGCCGCATTCCCACACCAGCACTAGTGCTGACGAGATATTGCTATTCCCAAAGTTTACATGCAGTGCAGATCCTAGGTGCACCATATATCTATTCTTGTTGATGACGTCCGTATTTTGGAGTTGTCTTACATTGTATTCTTAGAGTCAGCTGGTTGTTATAGCAGTTGTCTTCTCTTTACCAAGGTACCATGTACTTACACTGTTATTCAAAGAATTGATTTTTACTACAAGGTTCTACAGAGTCCTAAAGACCTTGAACTTCAGCTAAGAAGTCCGTTGTCTAAAGAGAAGCACAGGGTAGTAGCCACCATATCTCTACACGGCATCACATCAAAGCCCATCCATTACGAAGATGGTAAAACCGCCATACTCTCCGGAGCAGGTCAGTATTCCTGCCTGCCTACCTCCTTCCTTAGCATATTGATGTCAGAAACCAAGAACAGTTTTATTTAGAGATAAGGCCTGCAATGTTACTGACTTCTTAGACATGATGGAGTGTAGTGTGTCATCACATGATTGTTACTTTCAGCGTGTTGTATACATGACAACTAGTATGGCAGAAAATACTGGTGATTCAGTTCTTCTGAACTTTGAGAAGTCATAGTTCAGTGCTCCTACCCCTGTTACAGCTAAGACTGAGATCATGGAATGTTTGAGCCCAGCAGTACGTAGCTAGTAAGCCACAGGCTAACATTGGAAAACCAGTAATAGTAATTCTAACCCCAAATTTTTGCCGCGAAAATACTGAAAGATCCCAGGAAACGCAGGAGAGTCACCATGTATGACTGTTGCCCTGATCTACGTTGTATGTGTATATATTCTGCATTTTTTGTGGGAGTTGTCCTCTCATAGCAATGCACCAATCTGAGCCATGGTATGTTTGCAGAGCGATCTCCCGAGTCAGATGAGGATGAGGAGGACATGTTAGATGATGAAATGTCCGCCGATGACACATGCAGTGATGAGGAGGCGCCCCGTACGTCTGCGCGCAGTGAACACAGCAACTTCAAACAGAAGATCATTCGACTGCTCCGCCGATTCAAGTCGTCGGACGATGCGGAGGTAGTCATCTGCTTGTGTGAATTTATTTTTAGCTTTCACTATGTCCCATTGATCTAAGTGTCAGCATAACTTTCACTTTCACTTTCACTTTCATTGTGTGAATGTATCTGTGTTTGACGTGAGGGAATTCATTCTGTATCTTCTATTCCATTTCAGAAGCACATACTGACGGTATTGGAGCGTGACCCGTCGGTACAGAGCGCTGCGGATGCTGCCAATCTAGATGAATTATTTGATGAGCTGGAGAATTTGTCAGACGATTCAGATAACGAGCAGGACAACATCAGCATCATATCAGCGCCACGGCCAGGGCTGCCCGTATATTTCAGTAAAACGTCATCTCTGGATACGATGAAACAGGCCAGCCCTGGCGAAACAGATGCTGATAGCCTCTCAGTATGTCACTGGTTGTATTTATGCTACCCACCCACCCTCCCTCCCTCTCCCTCTCCCTCTCCCTCTCCCTCTCTCTCTCCGTCTCCCTCCAATGTATCATCTCCCTCCAATGTATCATCTCCCTCTTGTAATCTCCATCTCCCATCCGCTACCCCAGCATTGCCCCTCCCCTGCCCCTATATTGTCCAGTCCTCTCCCTCGCCCTCATATATTGTCCAGTCCTCTCCCTCGCCCTCATATATTATCCAAAGCTAACAATAACACTAATATAATGAACCAAACTCACCCAAACCATCATTAAAAGAACAGTAATCACAC
>ERZ1740065.1452-NODE-1452-length-14184-cov-4.834242_pt1 | contig 14184 bp, 11 predicted proteins | sample MGYA00581738_ERZ1740065 | MGnify/ENA primary metagenome ERZ1740065 (study PRJEB43018, sample SAMN04849749) | marine metagenome | isolation source: floating plastic debris | place: Pacific Ocean | collected 2008-09-01 | study: EMG produced TPA metagenomics...
TTTTGATCGGGTGGAGGAATTGCGAGAATGGCTAGCGGAACGGACTTATGAGGATGCAGTCTTCTTGTTGAAGGGGTCGCGGGGAATGCACCTGGAGCGTTTGTTGGCCGCAAGTGAAGAATCCCCTCCATTCTAACCCATCCGATAGCTACGTCGCCGTTCCACAAAGAAGAGAACCACCAGCAGGTTGAATAGCCACGACAACCAGGACGATAGCTGGTAAACGGGCATAAACGAAATACTGGGGAGGAAGGCCAGGAGTAAGATGCTGCGTTGGGTGATGGCAGAGAAGGTCAAGGCATAGTTGATGGTCATCCAACTGCGGTGGGCGTCAACCGCTCCAGCGCGTATTTTCAGCATGGCCATCACCAGACTACCGAACCACAGCGTAGCCAGGGTGGCAAATCCGACCTGGGTGATCCGGCCTCCCATGGCAAAAGGGGCGATTACCAGCCCCGCCAGGCTGGAGCTGGCCACCGCCAAGCCATAGCCGTAGCCCATCTTTTTGTGTACCCCGGGCCGTTGTTGTATCCACCGATTCATAAACTGAAAAGGACCACTGAGGATGGCCAGGAGCCCTCCGCTGATGTGGGTGAAGAAGGCCAGTCGGTACCACCCTGTATCCTGGAGGACTTTATTTTTCAGGATGCCCGAATTGCTTGGTCCAAAATAGTGCAGGCTCATCAGCAGCATTGCGCCGGCGCCGATGAATAGGAAGCTGATCAATGCGTTTTTACGTTTCATGTCTCCAAGCTAGCGGATTGCTGCGAGTATTGGTGCCGCTATGTGGTGACTGACAAGGATTTGAGGGGAATGACAAAGCGTGGGGGACGGAAAAGCCCCTTCCGTAGCCCAAATCGACCAAGGAGATTCACGCCAGTAAAGGATATTTTGGAGCGGGCTTCTAGTTGCCAAAGACGGCTCGAATCCGGGACAGGTACTTTCGGGAAACGGGGACGTGACCGGGGTAATCCGCAAACCACAACTGTAGGCCCTGAGCGTTGCCCGTTGCGCGGACGATTCGTTTGGTATTCACGAGGTACGAACGGTGACAACGCAGCAGGTGACTGCTGTCGGCCAGCTGTTTTTCCAAGTCCAAGAGCCCCATCCGTAGCAGACCGGGGGACTCTCCCCTTACGTGAACTTCGATATAGTTCCCATCGGATTTGGCAAAGAGGAAGGTGGTCTCGTCGATGACCAGGGTCTCGCTTTTTAGCTTGGACTGGATGGGATATTGACGGGGAGCCAAGGGCTCGATTTGCTGGATCTGCTCGTTGAGGTATTGGGATTGCTCGACGATTTTCTTGTATTTCCAGTAGTAGGAAAATACCACCGATAGGCTGATGGGAAGCATGCCGACCGCAAAGGTCTGTGTAATGATGAGCAAGTAGTTGGACCAGCCAAAATCCAGATCGTTCCTAAAATTGATGTAAAGCCCATTGAAGGTGGCAATGGCAAAGAGGAGGATGCCGTAGAATAGGAGCTGGTGGTAAATGGTCCAGTGGTGTTCCTGGTAAATCTTGGGGTAGAGGAGGGGGAGGAGGTTGTGAGCGATCGCGAAGCTGCCAAAGGAAATGGCCCCGAAGAGGACCAGTTCCGCCACTGAATAAGCCTGAATGTTGATGTTGAAGGGTTGGAAAAACCACAGGAAAAGACTGACGAAGCTGCCAAAGAGCAGGGAAAAGAGAAGGCCTTGCCGGCCCGAAACGGGTGTAGGATAGTAGTGCTTTTCCGTGCGGTCTGTCCTTGGTCGCTCCATGCTTATTTAACCGCTGTGGTGGGGGAGGAGGAATCGGTTGATCGGTATCCGAAGTGGCATTTACATAAAGCGTTTGTACGCATCCAGCAAGCGTTGGGGCAGCTCCTCCTGCGAGGCCAACTGGTAGTCTTGGTAGGAGCAGGGGATGAGGGTGTGCCGTTCGTGCTTGCGTTTGGTCTTGACCGGTACCTGCATCCACCAGCGCCCGCTCTTGTTGCTCTTCCAAAAGGTAATTTGGTACTCTTGGTCGCGAAAATCGACGATGTATTCCACCAGGCTATCCGTGCTGCTGGGGTAGTCGTTTTTGCGGTGGTAGACGCCATCGACGAAGTACCAAATCAGTTGGGCGACGACCTGGGCCGTTTGGTCGCGTTGGTCCCATTGGGAGCGGAAGCCGTAGAAACCGGCGGAGGTGACCTTGTCGCTCAGACCGGCGTAGCGGCTGATCTGGCAGGCTTCTTCGACGAAGAAGCCGCAGGGGCTGGGGGCGGCCTGTCCGGGCGCTTCGGACTGTCGCAGACTGGCGAGGTTAAAGCAAAACAGGTCCGCATCCCGTACCAGGGGTTCGATCTCCTCGAGGTGGGCCCGGGCGTAGCCCAGGCGTGTACACTCGTAGTGGTGCTGTTGGAGGTGGTCGATGACCAGGGGGGGCGTGTAGTGGCTTTGGTAGCCGATGACGCCGAGGTGGAAGAGGTGGGAGCGGGGGTTTTCCAAAATCTGGTTGAGGTAGCCCGTTGGACCATCCGCCTCGGTGTAGTAGCGGACCCGCTCATCGATGGCCACCAGGTTGATCAATTGCTTCAGGGATTGGTAGGCCAGGTACTGGGCTTCGATGATGCTGTCGTCGTTGCCGATGATGATGGGGAGGATCTTGCTGTTGAGTAACTCCTTAACCAGGGGAATCAAAAACTGGGTGGAGGTTTTGCGGACGTTACCCAGGTCGGCTACCGCGAGACCGGAGAAAGGAAAACTCATGGTGTAGAGGTGCCGACGGACGCGATCGGCCTCCGCTTCTCCCACGCCAATTAGGGCTATTTTAACCCCCGATAAATGGGGCATTTCTTCGTGGAATACCTGCAAACATTTTCCCCATTGTTGGTTGGAGAGTTCGGCAAAATCAGTAAATTGCCCCATCGAAACGGGGGATAGCCAATGGTCAAACATAGCCTGATGCATTTAGAGAGCTTCAAAGGTAAAGATTTAATCCTTCTCCAGAAAAAATTATCCCCGCTCGCCAGACCGTAAAAAAACCAGTCCTCCTTCACTTTCTGACTAGGGGGCAACATTTTCCGTTAAACCAGATTGTCCTTCAAACGTTTAAAGACCCTAATCATGGAAGAGCTGTTAAAGATATACAAAGAGAAAGCACCTGAAATTGTATTTGAGTGGAACGATGAATTGACCGAAGCCCGCGGCTGGATCGTAATCAATTCGTTGAGAAATGGAGCCGCAGGAGGAGGAACCCGAATGCGCAAAGGACTTACTCGGGAAGAAGTTACTTCCTTGGCCAAAGTCATGGAAATCAAGTTCTCCGTCTGTGGTCCCGACATCGGTGGGGCCAAATCCGGGATCGACTTTGATCCGCGTGATCCCCGCCGCGATGAGGTGCTGCGCCGTTGGTACAAAGCCGTCTTGCCCCTACTCAAAAGCTATTACGGTACGGGGGGCGATCTCAACGTTGACGAACTCAAGGACGTCATCCCCATCACCGAAGCCATGGGCCTGTGGCATCCCCAAGAAGGCATCGTCAACGGTCACTTCAACGCCGATAAAGGCGATAAGATCAACATCATCGGACAGTTGCGCTATGGCTGTGCCAAGATCGTGGAGGATCCCGTCTACGTACCGGACAACCACAAGTACGCCGTAGCGGATATGATCACTGGATTTGGCGTGGCCGAATCCGTGAAACATTTTTATAATATCTATCGTAATAGTGGGGTGTCGGGCAAGCGAATGGTCGTGCAAGGCTGGGGCAACGTCGCCTCCGCCGCCGCCAGTTACCTTGCCAATGCCGGGGCTAAAGTGGTCGGCATCATTGACAAAGACTTTGTAATAATTGAGGAAAATGGACTCGACGCTCAAGCCGTCAAGTCATTGTTTATCCAGAAGAAAGGCAACAAACTTCACGCCAGTCGGATGCTACCCTTCGACGAGGTCAACCAACGAATTTGGTCCATCGGTGCCGATATATTTATCCCCGGTGCCGCCTCCAAATTGGTGACCCGCCAGCAGGTAGACCAACTCCTAGATGGAGGCCTCGAACTGATCTCTTGCGGGGCCAATGTACCCTTCACCGACGATACCGTTTTCTTCGGGCCCACGGCCAAGTACACCGACAATGCGGTGAGTATGATCCCCGATTTTATTGCCAATTGTGGGATGGCACGGGTTTTCGCTTATCTCATGCAGCCCGACGTAGTGATGACCGATGAGGCCATTTTTTCCGACGTTTCCAAGACCATCGAAAGCGCGATTCGAGCCGTTTTTCAGACCAATTCGAGCCCCCTGGGAATCTCCAATTTGGCCCTGGCTTTGGCCCTGGATAAGCTCCTTAAAAATGTGCAAGTCTGATTTTTATAAGTTAAATAAATCTTCTATATTGTACCAGTATAAAAATCTCTCCGTACCGACCGCAATATTTTGAAAAAACAAATCGAAATATTTGGGACAACCAAAAAAAACAATACTTTTGTAGTTCAATAATTATTTATTAAGATTTTTTTAAATATAATTATTTTTAATCACCTATTTTTTAATCATCAAAGTAAAACCCTATGACAAGGAAACTCTCTTTACTTCTGGCGTTTTTCATGTGCCTCGCGCTCACGGAAAGTTACGCCCAAGATGACAAACTAAAAATCTCCGCAAAGCCAAAAGATATGTGGGTCATTGGACTCAATGCAGGTGCTACGGTACTTGCGGGTGATGTTGATTTCAACCCCAATTTTGGTATTGGTGTACACGTTCGGAAGTCCCTGGATTATATCTTCTCCGTCCGCCTCGATGCTGGTTTCTACAGCTTTTCCGGTGAAGAGGATACCAACACCCGCCCCGTCGATGCCTTCTTCTACAATCGCGCTTCGCGTGCTGCCGGTGGCAGTGGCTTCGAAGGGGATACCTGGAAGCCGGAGTACTCCTCCACCCTCATCGCGGGTGACCTTTCGCTCGTAGCCAACTTCAACCAGATCAGAATGTTCAAGAAGAACAAGATTGGTCCCTACGGTTTCTTGGGCTTGGGGGTTGCTAACTTTAGCGGTCAAGTGATCGATGGTTCGAACGAAGTTGAGATCACGGACGCCAGAGACTTTGATGAAGACTTCTCGATTGCCATCAGCGCAGTTGGTGGTCTCGGTATCGACTTCCGCCTCAACGATAAGGCCAGTATCGGTATCGAGCACAAACTGATGCGTCTCTTCGGACGCGGGGGTGACCTGATCGACGGCATCGAATTGCAAGGTACCCGCGAAGATCAGCGGAATACCAAAAGTGCGGACTTGGTCAATTACACCAACGTACGTTTCAGCTACGCCCTCGGCAAGACCGAAGAAAAGAGCGTTCCCCTCTGGTGGGCCAGCCCGCTGGATCTGCTCGCGGAAGACCTCGCCGAAGTAAAAGCACGTCCCATTTTTGACAATACGGACAGCGACGGTGACGGCGTTTTCGATATGGTCGACAAAGAGCCCAATACCCCCGAAGGATTCCCCGTCGATACGCGTGGGGTCAGCCTCGATAGCGATGGCGACGGTGTTGTAGATGGAGAAGATGCTGAAGACTTTTCGCCTCCGGGCTACCAAGTAAACAACAAAGGTGTGGCCGATGTGCCCCAGCCCGTCATCCTCTCGGAAGAGGACGTCAACAAGCTGATCGATGCCCGTCTCCCTCCCCCGGTAGATCCCAATCCCGACTGGTTCCTGCCCATGATCTTCTTCGATCTGGACAACTACACGGTCAAAACCACTGAATTTGCCAAGTTGCACAATATTGCCACGGTCATGCGCCTCAACCCCGACGTTAGAGTCGTTGCCATGGGCCACACCGACCGTCTGGCGGGTAACTGCTACAACGACGTACTGTCTTACAACCGTGCCGAAGCGGCCATCAACTACCTAACTGGCAAGTACAACATCGCGAGAGATCGCTTCGTCCTCAACTGGGGTGGTGAAGGTACGACCTTGGTGGACTCTAACGGTGGTAACATGATGAACCGTCGCGTAGAATTTACCGTTGCTGCCAACGAAACCGAAATGGCTCAGCCCGATTGTGGCGTGAAGAAAGCGGGTTCGGGCAACAAGACCAAGTACTCCGGTAATAAGGAAGGAGGCTACTAGGGCTGCTAAGAAAGCCAAAAGGGTTTTACGCCTTCCTGGAACGGCATATCCGATCATCGGATATGCCGTTTTTTATTTGGTCGGACGGCTGGCGGCGAGTTGGTAATGGGAGAGCGGAGTGGCTAGTACTGGTCCGTGGCGAGCATGACGAGGGTACAGGCGACTTCGGTTTCGATACCGGCTTCGCGGGCGAGCGTCATCAACTCGGGATTGACGGTGCCGGGGTTGAAGATGATCCGCTGGGGGCGGAGCGCGATCAGGTAATCGTAGTAAGCGCGTTGGCGTTGGGGGTTGAGGTACAGCGTGACGGTATCAATATCGGGGAGGGTGGGAGCTTCGGTTTGGATGGGAATACCGGCGACTGCGCCAGCACGGTGCCCGACGGGAACTACTTCGTGCCCCGCTGCTAACAATTTTTGTACGGCCTTAAAAGCGTAGCGTGTCGGCTTATCGGTAGCCCCCAAGACCAGGGTTTTCTTCTCCTTTTTCATACCTTTTCTAACAAAAAGGACCAGGGCAAAGTTTATTGACTCTGTCCTGGTCCAGTGGGCTTGTCGGGGCCCCAACTAAGTGCAGTTCCTCAAACGAGGATGCGCATGGGGTTTTCCAATATCGGCTTGAGCGTCTGTAGGAATTGTGCGCCCAGGGCACCATCCACCACGCGGTGGTCGCAGGAGAGCGTCACTTTCATCACGTTGCCGACCACCAACTCGTCGTTTTTGACGACGGGTTTTTTGACGATCGCACCAACGGCGAGGATACAGGCGTCGGGGGGGTTGATGATGGCGGTAAATTCGCTGATACCAAACATCCCCAGGTTGGAAATGGTAAAAGTGCTGCCCTGCATTTCTTGTGGTTGCAGCTTGCGTTCCCGCGCCTTGCCCGCTAGGGTTTTGACCTCGGTATTGATTTGCGACAGGCTCTTCATATCGGCGTGCCGAACCACGGGGACCATGAGCCCTTCGTCGACCGCAACGGCCACGCCAATGTTGACATCTCCGTTGCGTCGGATCTTGTCGCCCAACCAGGAGGAGTTGATTTCGGGATGCTGCCGGAGCGCGGCGGCTACCGATTTGATGACGATATCGTTGAAGGAAATCTTGACGGGGGCGAGTTCGTTGAGTTGTTTGCGGACGGCGATGGTTTGATCCATATTGACCTCGATGGTGAGGTAAAAGTGCGGCGCGCTAAATTTACTTTCTCCCAAACGCCGTGCGATGGCCTTGCGCATCTGGCTGGCTGGAATTTCTTGATAATTGTCGGTACCACCACCGTAAGTGAAGGGCTGGACGACCGGAGCTACGGGAGTGGGTGCCGCGGGAGTGGGCGTCGCCGGACTGGCGGGCGCCGCAACGGGAGCCGCAACGGGCGCCGGAGCGGGTGCAGCCGGGGCTGCGGGTGCTTTTTGCAGAAAGGCTTCTACGTCGCGTTTGACGATTCGGCCCTGATCGCCCGTTCCTTGGATGCTGGCCAGGTTGACCCCCGCTTGGCCGGCAATGTTACGCGCCAGGGGGGAGGCCTTGATCCGGTCGTTGCCGGTACCATTGGCCACGGCGCCTTCGAGGACCGGAGCGGCGGCTTCTTCTACGGCTGGCTCATCGGCTTCGGCCGCAGCGGTATTGGCCCCATCTTCTTGCTCGGCGGTTTTGAGTGCGGATTCGTAATCTTCCCCCGCTTCCCCAATCACCGCCAGGACACCATTTACGGGCACCGCTCCTTCTTTGACCCCGATGTAAAGCAATACGCCTTCTTGGTAACTTTCCAGTTCCATCGTTGCCTTATCGGTCTCTACCTCCGCCAGTACGTCACCGGGTTCGACCGCATCGCCAACTTCCTTGAGCCATCCTACAATCACCCCTTCTTCCATCGTATCACTCATTCGTGGCATTCGAATGATTTCAGCCATAATGTTTTTTTTTGATAATTATTGGATTTTTCCCCGGGCTTGGGCGCCGAATGTGGGAATTTTACGTTCTTAAGTTTAAGCTGTAAAAATGCAACATTTTCCTATAAATTAGGAACGATCACCCAAAAATTCCCCGCAATTCCTCCGCTTTTCAAATTGGACAACTGCTTTTGAAAACCTAAAATGGACCAAATATGTTTTTGAGCGCTTTGCATTTCCCCATACTCTGTGATAATTCCTAACTTTACTCCATGAATTTTTCGTCAAAACTCATAGAAGAAGCCGTTTCCGCTTTTGCCAGTCTACCGGGGATTGGTAAAAAAACGGCCCTACGGCTGGTGCTCCACCTGATGAGCCAGGAGCGAGAAATCACCGATCAGTTTGCCGAGGCCCTCACCCAAATGCGCCACAACATCAAGACTTGTCAACGCTGCCACAACCTTTCCGACGACGTGCTCTGCAACATCTGTCGCGATCCGCGGCGCGAGCCACACACGCTGTGTGTCGTGGAAGGCGTCCGCGATATTATGGCCATCGAGGAGACCGCCCAGTACCGGGGCACCTACCACATACTGGGAGGGGTCATCTCTCCGATCGAAGGCATCGGCACGGCCGATCTGAACATTGACTCCCTGATCCAACGGATCGCGGAAGACCAGATCAAGGAAATCATTATGGCGATCAGTCCGACCATTGAAGGGGATACGACCATCTTTTTTCTTTCCAAAAAATTAGCGGACCAGGAGGTCAAAATATCGACGATTGCCCGGGGCGTCTCCTTTGGTGGGGAGCTGGAATACGCGGATGAGTTGACGCTCGGCCGTTCCATCGTGGCGCGCGTACCCTACCGGGCCAAAGGCGAATAGAGGCGAATGAAGTTATCCGTAATCATTGTCAACTACAACGTCAAATACTTCCTCGAACAAGCCCTGCTCTCGGTACGCAAGGCCTCGGCTCGTATGGAGGTGGAAGTGTTTGTGGTCGACAACAATTCCGTCGATGATTCGGTACCCATGGTGCGGGAAAAATTCCCGGAGGTTCGGCTGATTGCGAATAAGGACAATCCCGGTTTTTCCCGCGCCAACAACCAAGCGATTCGTGAGTCCAGGGGAGAATACGTTCTGCTGCTCAACCCCGATACGGTGGTGGAGGAAGATACCTTTCAAAAGTGTGCCGCCTTTATGGATGCCCACCCCCGGGCTGGTGCCCTGGGCGTACGTATGATCGACGGCTCGGGCGCCTTTCTCCCCGAGTCCAAACGGGGCTTTCCTTCCCCCTTCGTCGCCTTCTGTAAAATGTCGGGCCTCTCCCGACTTTTTCCCCAGTCCCCCGTTTTTAACCGCTACCACCTGGGCTACCTCGACCCCAATGACAACCACCCCGTCGAAGTCCTCGCCGGGGCTTTTATGTGGCTTCGCCGTTCCGTACTCGACGAGGTGGGGCTGTTGGACGAGACCTTCTTTATGTATGGCGAAGACATCGACCTGTCCTACCGCATCGTTCAGGGAGGTTATCAGAATTATTACTTTGCCGATACTACGATCATCCACTACAAGCGAGAGAGAACCAAAAAATGCAGTCTCAACAACGAACGGGCCTTCTACAATGCCATGATTATTTTTGCCCGCAAGCATTTTCACGGCGACCAGGCCCGCTTCTACATCTTGATTCTGCAGGTCGCCATCTACGTCCGCGCCGCCCTGACCCTTCTCAACAACGGGCTGCGCCGACTCTTCCTGCCCTTGCTTGAGGCTGGGGCACTTTTTGCGGGGATGTACTTCCTCAAGGATTTTTGGGCCAATTACTATTTCCAAGATCCCAACTACTACCAGACGACCTTCGTGTACTTCAACATCCCCCTTTACATCAGCATTTGGCTGGGAGCGGTCTACTTCAGTGGGGGCTACGATGAGCCGGGCAACATTCGCAAACTGATCCGGGGGCTCCTACTGGGGACGCTCCTGCTGGCGGCGGTATACGGTTTTTTAGATTTGGCGTATCGCTCATCGCGGCTGTTGATTGTGCTCGGTGCGGTTTGGGCCATCCTGGCAACGACGGGCATCCGCTTGGTCCGGCATTTTATTCGCCACGGCAATTTCCGGCTGGGCTTGGAGCGCGACCGCAACCTGGTGATTGTTGGGACGGAGGCGGAAGGGACCCGGGTCCGGCGTTTGATCTGGCAGGCGCAGGTCTCCAAAAACTTCATTGGGATTGTGGCGCCGGAGGGTATGGATGATCCCGAGACTTATCTGAGTAGCCTGGAGGCCCTCGATGAGGTGGTGCAGATTTATAAGGTGGACGAGATCATCTTTTGCGCCAGCGATATCCGTTCTCAGGACATCATGCGTTGGATGACGCGTTTGGGGCCGGATTTGGAGTACAAAATTGTACCGCAGGAAAGTGAGAGCATCATCGGTAGCAGTTCGAAAAACAGTGCGGGTGAACTATACACCATCGATATTCGTTTTCAAATAGGATCGTATTTGGCCCGTCGCAACAAACGGGTACTCGATCTGCTACTCAGCCTGGGGTTTTTACTACTCAGCCCGTTTTTACTGTTTTTTGTCCGAGCCAAAGCGGGGCTGTTGCGCAACATCCTTAGGGTGTTGTTGGGTAAAAAAACTTGGGTAGGTTATCGCCAGGGAGCGGGTGAGTTGCACCATTTACCCCCCTTGCGCCCCGGTGTTTTGACCCCTCTGGACGGCTTGCATTTTCCCATCATTAACAACCCAACCATTCAGCGGCTCAATTTCCTTTACGCCAAGGATTACACCGCCGCCTCGGATCTCGATATTATTTGGCGGGGTTGGAGTAACCTCGGACGCTGAACCCCGTTTAATCAAGCCTATTTTATTTGTGATGAAAGAACAAGTACAACAACTCGCCGAGCGCTATTATTCCGACGTCATCGCCATCCGGCGTCACCTGCACCAACACCCCGAATTGTCGTTCAAAGAAACCGAAACGGGCCGCTACATCGCCCAAAAATTGCGGGACTACGATATTCCCCACGAACACGGCTGTGCCGAGAATGGGGTGGTGGGCTACATCAAGGGTAAAAATCCCGAACGCAAGGTGGTGGCGCTGCGCGCCGACATGGATGCGCTACCCATTCAGGAGGCCAACGATGTGCCCTACAAGTCCAAACGCAAAGGCCTGATGCACGCCTGTGGACACGACGTTCACACCGCTTCCCTGCTCGGTACCGCACGTATCCTTCACGAGCTCCGGGATTCCTTCGAGGGCTCGGTCAAATTGATTTTCCAACCCGCCGAAGAACGCATTCCCGGGGGCGCTTCCCTGATGATTGCGGATGGTGTACTGGAAAATCCACGCCCCTTTAGCATCTTTGGCCAGCACGTACATCCCCCCCTCGCAGCGGGCAAAATTGGGATGCGTCCCGGCAACTACATGGCCTCGGCCGACGAACTCTACCTCACGGTCAAGGGACGTGGTGGCCACGGTGCCCTGCCGCAGGATTGTATCGACCCCATCCTCATCACCGCCCACCTCCTTACGGCCATCCAGCAAATCGTCTGTCGGCGGGCCACCCCCACCACGCCTACCGTGGTAACTTTTGGAAAAATCAATTCGGTGGGGGGCTCGACCAATGTGATTCCCAATAAGGTCAAATTGGAGGGGACGTTTCGAACGATGAACGAAAAGTGGCGGCGGGAAGCGCACAAGCGGATGAAGAAATTGGTCAAGAACATGGCCAAGGCTATGGGGGGCGCGGCCCAGCTGACGATTGTGAAGGGCTATCCGGTACTGGTCAACAACGACGAGCTGACGGCCAAGGCCCGCCGCTACGCGGTGGAGTACTTGGGGGAGGAAAACGTTGTGGATTTGCCGATTCGGATGACGGCGGAAGACTTCGCCTATTTCTCCCACCAGTTGCCCGCCTGCTTCTACCGCCTCGGTACGGGCAATGTCGCCAAGGGCATTACTTCTCCCGTACATACCGATACCTTCGACGTTGATGAAGACAGCATGCGGCTGAGTACCGGATTGATGGCCTGGATGACCTTGCGGGAGTTGAGTGCCAGTTAAGGGAGGGGAAGATTTTTAATGATGAGCCAAGCCCGGTGAGGGAAAAGGGGAACAAAGGCTGCTCGGAGGCAGGTAAGAAGGAGGGACCTATGAGGAACCTGTGATGGACCTGTGGTGGACCTGTGATGGACCTGTGAGAGAAGATTTGGTGGCTTGATAGAATTTCGCCCACTGGGCGGGACCCGCCCTCAAGGCGCGATCTTTCATCGCCCCCCTTTGCGCAAACCATACCGAGGTACAGCTCCGCTACCCAGACCCAGAATTCCTCACTCCGGTCGGTTTAAAAACCAAAGAATTCCTAACATCTAGAATGAGAAATTCTGGTATATAGACGCTCGGAAGGTGGAAATTCCATAAAATCATTTGAGGGAAAATGCCATATGTCGGCTGTAGCCCCTGTAAAATAAGGTAAAAATTTCTGAAAAAAAGTTGCCCCCTCGTTCAAAAAGTTCGATTGCCCTCTGAGCTGTCAAGCTCGTCCGGGGCCCCAATTGCTACTTTTGTATCTGCCCACGGAATGGTCAATGGATGGAATTGAGAAGGTGCCCAGTGGCCAATTGAATCCCTTTGGGGAAGCTGTTGTGCTGATGGCTACCCCTACTCCAGAGAACTTGGGCCGCAAAACTTTTCGAGCCGCACTAAAGTGTTATGGTATTTTTTTCTATCTTTTGAGGCAACCTAATGGCCTGACCCGTCGTTAAATTCCTCTGTGACCAGAGTAGTTCCACTATCTCCTAAGTTTATTTTCTTTTTACAACCAACCGTTTAGACCCTTATGGCGAAAATTCTGATCGTAGATGACGAGCCCAGTATCCGTAAAACGCTGAGAGAAATCCTGGAATTTGAAAAATTTGATGTATCCGAAAGTCCCGATGGACTGGACGCCCTGGTCAAATTGAAGCAGGACAAGTACGACGTGGTGATCATGGACATCAAGATGCCCAAGATGGATGGCATGGAAGCCCTCGACCGCGTCCAGCTCTTGGTACCGGATACGCCGGTAATTATGATTTCGGGGCACGCAAATATCGATACCGCCGTAGATGCGGTCAAAAAGGGGGCTTTTGACTTTATTGCCAAACCTCCCGATTTGAACCGCTTGCTCATTACGGTTCGCAACGCGATGGACAAATCAAGCCTGATCACCGAGACCAAGGTGCTCAAGAGTCGGGTGTCGCGGACCAAGACGCAGGAGATCATCGGTGACTCCAAAGCCATCAGCGGCATCAAGGAGACGATCGATCGGGTAGCCCCTACCGACGCCCGGGTCCTCATCACGGGCGGCAACGGTACGGGAAAAGAACTGGTTGCCCGTTGGATGCACGCCAAGAGCGGTCGCAATGGCGCCCCTATCATTGAGGTCAATTGTGCGGCAATTCCTTCGGAGTTGATTGAGAGTGAGCTTTTTGGTCACGAAAAAGGCTCTTTTACCTCCGCCCACAAACAGCGGATCGGAAAATTCGAACAGGCCAACGGCGGAACGATTTTTCTCGATGAGATCGGCGATATGAGCATGAGCGCACAAGCCAAGGTCTTGCGCGCCCTGCAGGAAAGCCGCATCACCCGGGTGGGAGGGGAAAAGGAAATCAAAGTGGACGTTCGCGTCATTGCGGCTACGAACAAAGACTTGCGGGCCGAAATCGCCATGGGCCGTTTTCGCGAGGATTTGTACCACCGATTGGCCGTCATCATCATCCACGTCCCTCCCCTCAACGAACGCCGTGACGACATCCCGATGTTGGTCACCCACTTCAATGCGCTGGTCTGTGGAGAATACGGTGTCCCCGAGAAGCAGTTTTCTCCCGAAGCTATCAAAACCTTACAAGCCGTCAACTGGACGGGAAACATCCGCGAATTGCGCAACGTGGTCGAGCGTTTGATTATCCTCAGTGGCGATACGGTCACCGAAAAAGAGGTGATGAACTACGTCATCCCTTCGAGTGGCAGCATGGTAAGCGAGTTCAAGCACCTGTTTGATCGCTTTCCCAACCTGGACGAATTGCAGCGCTTTATCGGCGAGGAATACCAAGCCTACAAAGCCTCCGGGGTGGCTAAAAACTAGGGAAGCCGTTGTCCCGAACAAGCCAAAGAATATTTGTTACATTTGCAAAAGCCTGCCGATTTCGGTAGGCTTTTGT
>ERZ1740065.1453-NODE-1453-length-14180-cov-12.531257_pt1 | contig 14180 bp, 8 predicted proteins | sample MGYA00581738_ERZ1740065 | MGnify/ENA primary metagenome ERZ1740065 (study PRJEB43018, sample SAMN04849749) | marine metagenome | isolation source: floating plastic debris | place: Pacific Ocean | collected 2008-09-01 | study: EMG produced TPA metagenomics...
CACTCCCTCTCCTATCTTTCTAGCTCTCACTTTTCCTCCAAAATTTTATTCCCTATTTATTTCACTAAAAAATAAAAAAAAAACCACCCCCCCCCCCCCCCCCCCCCCACCCCCACATCCACTATAGTCTGCTACTGAAGTAGCCTTCGGCTCAGCGTGTGTGAGGGATTTACACCAGGATTAGACCATGACTAAAACCGGAATAAGAGAGGACAACTCCAAACGCAATACCAGCGCATCAATTGACCTGAGGAAACATAATGCCATTGAACCCGCATAGCTCTGAAAGCGCCTCATATGTTGACTAGATTTACTATCAGCCTTCATGTAATACCATACCTTCGATAGCAGATGTCATCATTACCACTTTGTAAGATGAAAGTTTCAGATTTATTTAAAATAGGTTTGAGAAGATTGAAATGAAATCTGAGCGCGCAGTCAGTTTTGTCAGAGTGTTTTACGTCATCAAAGCCAAGAGCTGAGCCTCAGCGACTCATCTAGTGGACAGTCCTTCATCTGTGGAACTGCAGTCAGCTCAAATACCTTCTCCGGCACTTTATCTGAATCGGAATTCAAGCAGATGATCTCCGAGAGAGTGATCTACAAGTACATAATATATCAGTAGAGATCGTGGAGAGCACTGCTACTCATAGCGACAGTTCATGCTGCCTAAATGTCACATGGGTCAAAATCAAGGAGTTCAATGGAATGCTGTTACAGATTCCAACAGCTGAACAATAATGTAGTGTCTCGAAGCTTAAAAGCCCTGAAGATAGGTGATAGACAGTTAGAGCTAGCTTATGCTATGCTTGCTGGTGTTTACGCTTCTCAGGAACTGTATTTAAATGGTCACTTTCTAATCATTGCCAATCTTGTATTTAGTTTTCATTAAGCTGCTGTGACCTTGGCCAGTTAATAAAGAAGTTATGACACTATACATGCACTATGGCTCTCACTAAGGATCTTGTGTAGTAGGATTAGTTGCGCTGAGCTCCAATCAATCACTTCTATTACAGCAGTGTCCTTTGCATTAAATTAACGAACATTGGCTGGGTAAGTAGCTCTATTAGTCACCGAATGCACTCACCATGATGACTCTCGCTGGAAGGATGAAATTTTAAGAAACTGGGAAGATTGAACCCAATACAACGCAATAAATACAATGCAATACAATTCCATGCAATACAATACAATATGATATAATAAAATACGATATGATACAATAAAATATAATGCAGTCAACTATAGGACAGTGCCATACAACACAAAGGAACACAAAGCAGTAAAATACAGCACAATCCATTACGATTGAATATAGTGTAATACAATGTAATATTATCGAATACAGCCTAATACAATACTTACTTTCCTGAGCTGGTCAACCTGAGACCTGGTGAAGTGGTTAACATACTCCTTACTTTTAAACCAATAGCGGTCTCCGTTCTTAATGTCTGAGAACTGCTTTCCCAAGAGGCAGGCAAAAGTTGGTCCTACTTGAGCATCTGAAGAAATGGGCCTGAGAAGAGAAGCATATATTCAAGGCTTTAATTAAATCTATCATGCAAACACTCTTGTACCAGAGGGGCCGGGCACGGCAATAATCGCCATTTTCGGAGTGTGGATACATCCAAGGAATTCGTGAACGGTCCTGAAAACAAGTAAATTGATCAAGACAATTTGGCTAATTCGATGATGTGGATGGCAATGGGAACATTTAGTTCCCATTTGCTATTTGGTTGCCAGTATTCAAGCTCTGAATGCAATAAAACAAGATCATTGCATTTCAGATGCTACAGATACTTATTGTCATGTGATGGAAGGGCAGCCCAGCTATCTCAAAGTCTTGGAGTTCCAATTCTTTCTACTTATCAATCTAGTTGACTAGTTGACTAGTTGGCTAGTCGGCTAGTCGGCTAGTTGCTGATATCCTACTGGTAAGCGGACTAAAAATGAACAACTTTTGACAAGTCAACAAGGAAGCGACCGCACAAAGGGCCATCATATCATATCTCTTTGCTAACAGTTTAAAATTGTTTAGAATGGAAACTGATAGCTATAAGTTCTGAAATTGAACATGGCGCTCAAATTATTCTGATCAGGGGTGCATCTAGGTATTCTCTCACAGAAGCAGAAGCTGATCGAATCACAGCTCAACCTGCGTCTGTTGACTGCATGGCTGATTGTTTGGCTAGGAAGACTGCTGCTGGCTTATGTGTCTCTGCAGTCTCTATTTACTAACGGAGAGAAAAAAGTATGGTAATTGCCTATTTTCTCACCCTGAAAGTTGTTGAAGAATTGTTAAGAATTCTCAAGACTTCTTAAGACTTCTTATTTTGAACAATTTTAGGGCAGGGAAAGACAACTACCAAGAAGATTTGAGGCAAATTTAGTAGCCTAATTATGCCTCTGCTGATGCATTCTGTTTCTTTCTGATTCTATCACACCAGGTCAAGTTTTTCTATAGCCTCATGTCCTACTCTTACCTCTCAGTCACTGCGGCTGGATAAAGGTCAATGTCATCCGGGTGTTCGTACAAACCGCCAAACCTGGTTGGGAAATCTGTGACATGATCAGGCATTGATGTGAATGAAGTGACTCTAGGTAGACCGCAGTGATCTCTCCAGTCGTTGTAGGGAGGTAGACCATGATCTCTACCTCTCTGAGCATTCACAGCGGGCAGGTCGAGACCCATTCCACCAAAGGTATCAGCAAAAAGTTTGTCTCGTATTTCTGCAAGCAATGAACGCACCCCACATCAATAATTTTTGTCTGTTATAAGAATGAACAGTAGCTGTCTATTTCCCTGCCCTAAAATTGCTCATAATAAGTCTTGCAGCAGTCTTAAGGATTCTTGAAGAATTCTTCAGGAATTCTTGAAGAGTTCTTCAAGAACTTTCAGGGCGGCGATACACACCGGCTTTCCATGGGTCGAACCACGGAAAGGGTTTGGTTCAAACCCAAACCGAGCTAAGTCAGTTTGCACTCGCAGCGCAAACTAGCGTGATCTGATTGTAGTGATCATTGAATAGTTAATTGTGAAACTCTTTACCATGTTATAGGCAATCTTTCCATGCAGATACGTTAACGCAGTTAAATCATCTACACACTCACCCTGTGAGAACTTGTACTTGCTGTTATCGAGGGCAGGCTCTGCTGCAATGCCTCGTACAATGTCGTCCTGACCAATCGCGCGAAAGGAACTCGGCCGGTTGAAGAGTAGGCTCAAATTGTAGAAGGGATCGGAATTTCCATAGCTCCTGGAGCAGAGAACAAATACTTTCATTCAATAATTGCTGCTTGAGTTCACAAGACTAACAGCATGAAGTAAAAAAAGACCTATGAATTGAAGATATCTCAGAGCTGCATCAGACTTGCTGAAAATATTCTAGAAACATAATTATCTAAGTGACTAGAAACTTCGGTTTGTGTCGTTCTCCTGTCAATTTTTGCACTTACTCCCGCACACTCCTGCTCATGCTGATGCACAAATATCAACGGGAGAATGACGAAAGCCGAGCCTCCTTGTTTCATAATACAAATTCGTAATCAGCAACAATAATAATAATAATAATGATGAATAAATTAATAATAAATAAATAATAATAACGATAAGTAAATAATAAAAACAATACAATAACAACTACTAATGCAGGCTTAGTGTGTGAAGATACCTGGACTTTGGTTGTGTGCCGTGTGGGATCTGTGTGTGGCCAATACGAAAGGCGGCAGTAGCGAACACATTTGTAACAGTCGGGTCTATAGAACTATCATAGTCATAGCTATCCACGCTCAGCTTGTACTTCTCCATAGTCTGCTGACCCAGCAAGGTCGGCAGGTACTCTTTATATGTGATTACCTGTTTAAAATTAATTTAGATCAGCAGCTATTTATCATTACTATCTCCTGTACACTGCAGTTTTGACAACTTGGGAAAAGCGTGATGAGGCCATCGTGTTGCCATCTGAGCTGTCATTGCTACTATAGAACATCGGGTTTTTGTCATTCTCCTGTCAATTTTTGCTCAGACTGCCACCCGTGCTGCATCCACTCATATTGATAGGAGAATCACAGAAGCCGAACATTGAGTACAACCCATTCAGTTGTGGAATTGTACTAGAAATAATAGCAAAGGTAATAAGCATACCTGAAACCTCATGTGACTTCAGGGACCTAAGTTGAGCAGTTAAACTTTAATGATGTGTTCATTTCATGGCACCAAGTTTGAGTTACGCTGAAGATGGTGCATAGGGTGATGATGGATAGCTCCTGGTCACAAGATACTGCAGAACCAGACTTGACAGCAATGAACTAACCATGGCGAAAATAATGACCAATTAATGATTGCTATCGTTAGATTACGATATAGAAATTATGCCCCTTGTACGTCATGTAGGAGTTGTCTTCTCACTCATGCAATTACTATCGTTCGATCGCTATCATTCTTATTTCTTGATGATTTTGAAGAAAGCATTAAGATTTCTGTCTCTACCCAATCCATCGGTACAGCAGCTCTATTAAAGTATGATGTCTCACTTTACAAGTATGACATTATTGATAAGGTGTGGCTACAATCTTGCAATGAAACTTATTGGTAGGACTATCATGGGTCAGCTTCAGTTACCTGTATCATGGCACCTATGATTCGTCTGGTCTCCTGGTATGTCTTCTCATCTTTCTCTGCTATGGATAGCTGATTGTCTTGACTGATTTTCTGGTATAGAACCTGCGCTATTCTGTTATGCTCTCTCACAAACAGAGTGTGCAGTGATGTAAGGCCAGCCCATTCATTGGCTCTCAGCTCTCCTGTAAAGCAACGATCCAAGAAATAAAAAACTCATCTTGGAAATTTTATTTCCGTGCTAGAAAGTTACTCAAAGGTTTGATAGCTGAAGCTGTAGGGAAAATTGTTGATCTAAGCTACTAATCGGACATGTTGGATAACTTATCACCTTCCTTCCCAAACCTGAAAGTGTTTGGAAACGAGTAGATATGCGCCGTGCGCTGACAAAATCTACCCAAATGTGACTTATTTATTTATTTATTATTTAGATAATCGTAAATGCCAAATAAAGTTAGAATATGCTCCAGGATGCTGTTACATGTCCATGCTGACATTTCTTACTTTTATGTCGGTATGCGTGAATTATGACATCTGCATTTTTTCCGCACTTAAAACAGACGCACCTATTTTTGTCCGCACTTAGTTCAACCATTACTAGAGCCTTCACTTAACCCTTTATATCTTCGTCAAAAATTGAGTTTGAGCCTTGGGACGGAACGTATTCAAAAGATAAGGAGTAATTCTGTCTAATCCACATATAAACACAACTTTTAAGACGCTGACTCTAGGTCGATCATGGTACCACTGGTCTCATATATAAGTATCTGTCTGCAGGTAACAGGCTGAGCAGTAGTTTAGAAGAGACCATTTAGTACCGTGATCTAGTAAGAGCAGCACTGTGTTTTACTATCCTCACTGAACAGCACTAGAAAGGCTTATTAGGAGTATTACAGTAGCTATGCTCTGAATACAACCTCAAATAAGCCAACGCCCCCTTCCCCCTCCTCCGTATTCCAGCTGGCTGAGCGTTATGGCTCTATACCTGCTAGGAAACAGTTTTTGTCAGCGTCGTTGGTGGGGATACCACATTGATGGCTGGGCTCTGCAATAGGCAAGTACTGGTTGGTTGATGTCTTCAGCATTCCCTGAGACATGCTGCGTAGAGACTGAGCCTCCGCCACGGTCGAACCATACACCATCCCAGCATCGATAAAAGATGACAGACCGTTCAGCTGCTCCCGCTGACTTGTACTGACACCTGATCAAGAAATACATGAAGTAGTCTCAGAGTCAGACAGGAGTTTAGTGTAGGAGCCCTGAAAAAATCTTACCCTCAAAATTACTCTGCTGGAGTTTATAGTGCAAAATACTTTCAGCAGAGAATTGATGATGGTGATATTCAATAGTAAATAGCACAGAGAGGCTGCTAGCAGGTGACCTAGTGGGTCATGCATGAAGAGATAGTCCTAGTGGTGGCAGTCGTACTAGTACTGTAGAACCGATTTGATAGCAACGGTCTAATGGCCACGAAAATGTCAATGAAAAATCATCGCTATTGTTGCAATTCGCTGTAGAAATTGCACTCATTATAGCTTATACAGGAGTTGTCTTCTCATTCATTAGATCACCATCATTACATCGCTATCTCTTTGATTTATTGATGATTTTGAACGAAATTTTAACATTTCAGTTGCTATCAAATCCGGTTCTACATCACTATGGTCCAACACGCTCCCTGCATCAGCTACTTTCCTCCAGGTATTTAATCATACTACACTGCTGTCTTACAGAGCTGACAGCAGAGGTTGGTCACAATCAAGAGCAAAATTTTTTTCCATCATGGGCATAGCCATAGGAGGGGGATGACTTTGCTTCTTCTCACAATAAAGCATCAATATACAAATCTCTCAGCAAGAATCCAAAATCTCACCAATGCTATGGCTGACAGGGACACTGAAATGCAATACTGACTGCCATGCTTGACTCATTTCACAATCATCTGATAGGGTTTCAGTGAAGCATACATGAGATATACATAGGAATTGGAGTTGTCTTCACCATATTGAATCCCAACAATTCCGACCGAATGTACATCGCAATGAGTTTCCCTACACAGTTCCTATGTGTTTATAAAGCAGTGGAGTGTCTTCATTGTAGCATCACTCACCGCAGATATCACTGCTGGCTGATGATGACCTCTTCAAGGCCATACATGTCCGACCTTGCGACGACCAGAACGGATCGCTGGCCGGTATATTTATAGGAATGCATGACTCAGATCTCAGGCTAAGGTCAGGGTTACAGCAGTCGGTCTGTGTCAGAAAAAAAGATTGTTATCAGAATGCAGAGATCCCATGCACTCAGAAATAGCAGCACACTGTCAGGATTATGATCAGGTCAAGAAAGGACAACTCCTATATTTCCAACAGCATTGTTACCACGCCGAACATAAACCATTGAGAAAGTCTCAAAGCATTTGACTTAAATTCTGAGAGAATCGACTTTTATTATTATATGACTTGGTATTATTGCGCCAATACTGTAAACATAGAAGTGAAACTTGAACGCTACATTTTCATTAGCTCTTTGTGTTATATAAAAGATGGAAAGAAATCACTAAAAATTATATTATTCTATTATTAGAAACACTACTAATTTGAGGAAAATGCTATAGTTTGACTCGCTAAAATTTTTATGTTTACAGTACTAGTGCTTCAGCGTTGGGATTAGATGAGGACTAATACTGGAGCATGAGAGGACAAATCCCGACATAAAGACATCACGTTGACCAGCCTGAGGAAACTTCTTCAATTTCATAACTCTTTTTCGCTGAAATTAGCATTAATTTCTTGGCTATGAGCAAATAATTAAAAATCTCTCTGTCGGTGCCATTCATGACCATTTGATAGAAATATGTGTAACACGGCCTAGCTATGACACTCATTTTCTCGGCTTTCCTCATCGGGACTCACCGCATTAGTCTGAGGTGTGAAGGTCAGGTCATGATCCAGGAACTGTCCCCATAGCATGTGCATGTTAGATACTCTGGACGAGGAATCACTCGTATCAGCCAGCTGGTGAATGGTTGTCGATACGAGTCTCGTACTGGGTAAATCGTTTCCTGAAACTGCTTTCGACCTGATGGTTCCTAAAAAATTAACTCTTCTTAGGAACTGGTTATATGGTAGAACCAGATTAGCAACAGAAATTTTAGCGATTCTTTCAAAATCATTGAGACATCAAAATTATTTTTATCTGATGATAGCGATTCCACAAATGAGAAGACAGCTCCTATTTAAGTTATCGTGAGTCTTATATCTATAGTGAATTCTAACAATGGCTTTTTGTCTCTATTTTTTGTGGTCATTAGACATTCGCTATCAAATCTGGTTTCACATGATACAGCATTATAGCTATAGTCATGCTTCTGAAGGATAATATGGTCTGATATGCTTTTGCTTGGCACTAGTTGGTTTTGAAATCAACCTTTGACCCTATTCGGTGGATCCTGGATCCGCCCCTATTACTGACGGATGGAAGAATAGATCTGTCCTCAAAAATAGACGGTCAATAATTTATGAGCAGGAAACACGTACCTCTGACTCACAAAAATACCATAGATACATGCAGATATACCGTTGGTATATATAAATACCGTAGATACATATATAGATCTTGTGGCTTCCTCAGGATACAGCTAGTCAAGTTAACTTATTTTCACATCTTTTATATTATTTATGCAAGGAAAAAAGTATATTTTACCACTTTGGATCTGGATGATCAAGACAGACCAGAATTATGACATCAACACAAAGTATAAATTGTACTTCGTTTTTATATTGACAGAAAATAATTTAGTAAAAGAAGTATGAATTGTACTAAAGTTTGCGCTAGTAGAGCTTGACTATGGCAAACGTTCATTCTGCAAAATTTGTCAGACACTTCTGGACTTTGATTGCAAGGATTTAAGTTGATATGAAGAATGTGATTAGATAATATAGTGGGAGACTAACCCGTGGGGGAGCCATACTTGGGGCTGAGCAGACGCCTGTGTGCCTGTCCTGTGGAGCCTCTCAGCGTTCTGCCTTGTCCCAGGTTGTTACACGTACCATCTAGAGTCCTGTACCTCTCATCTCTGCATTGTGTAGCAGCATCACAGTTATTATTGGGAGGAGGGGAGCCGCCTCCACTGCCTCCACCGCCACCGTTGCTGCCGCTGTTTCGGTTGCCGTCGCTGTTACGGTCGCCACCTCTATCTGTGCCTAATATCACAGAAAAATTGACAATAAATTACAAATAATTTACAAAAAAAAGCATGAAATAAATTACAAAGTTATCATTTTTTAATAGAATTGATTGATTACCGTATGGGATAGTTGACCCCTATTCGGATTTAGTGGTAAATTACATCGAGTTGATTTCAAGCCTCATACATATTATATTTGGGAGCTGATTGAAACTTACTGTATGCACTAAAATTGCCGTGTTCCTACTGAAAGTGGCATTGTCAGTTATCACCATAAACCTTGGAAGGCAAGAGATATATTATCACAGGAACTTGATGTTTGCTACTTACGGCTGACAGAGACAGCGCTGAAAGCAAAAGAAAGATATAATCAAACATATGTAACACCTCATAGAGCAGAACTGTAGAGCTGGATTTGATAGCGATGGTCTAATGGCCATACAAATAGCAACAACAAATCATTGCTATTGTTTGAAGTCGCTATAAAAGTTATGCCCATTATACCTTATGCAAGAGTTGTCTTCTCATTTAGGGATCGATATCATTATGATTTCTTGATGAGTTCGAAGCCAGTGATGAAATTTCTGTAGCTATCAAATCCGGTTGTACAGTATAACAGAATGACACTTTACCTAAGTGCAGCTACTCTCACACAAGACTCACCTAGTCGAGTAAACCAGTAAGGCGCACAGTACAATCACAGTAAGATCGTACGATCCAGAATTCATCTTCCTCTGCGAGCAGTAAGTAAGTACACTGTTATCTTCTGTACGTTCTCTATCAGATGTATGTTTGAAAGTTGAGCTACATTATTTATACCCCGATTCTTGTGCTGACGACCACGTCAGGTGCCTGGTTTTATGCATAATCATTTCCATGTGAGTGAGACTAAATAGTTCAGGTGTGTTATTACTATACGTCATGCGTAGCAGACACAATTATTGTCTCACTTACACCTCCTGTCACTCCTACATTGATGGCTCGTGTTACCTGAAGGCTTGAGCGGAGAAGCTGACCTTGGTTAATGATAGGCAGTATCGATATTAGTCCTATTATACACATGGCTACAATGTATTGCAGGGCTGGGAGGGAACTATACCTCCCAGGGTTCAGTAGTAAGGTCAGTGAAGCGAAATACAGGGGAGATAAATCCGAATTTTCGTGAATGATAGTTCATCTGAATCAAGGCATGAAGCCGTGAGTAGGTTGAAGAATGGAGTAGATCTTCATTAATGTGGGTACAAAAAATAAAGATACGGCCCGCTTACATGGTTCCTTTGTTTCACGCGCAAAAAATTATATTTTCTATTCTTGTCACAGACAGACACATGACGCTGAATCACTGGGTACACAGGTTCTTGCAAGTGTTTGGTTGATCATATATGGTTACTTACTTACTTACATGGCCGTGGGTGGTGGTTGAATGAACACATATGAGATCACTGGAGTGATGCATCTAACACTAGATAATCTGTAGTGTTAGATAAACACATCTCCATAATAGAAATACACTTAGTTACATGCTTCGGTTTTTGGTGTAACACGATTGACAATGGGGATCAATGAAGAGACTCTGATAGGCAACTTTTTAAGGATGTATTTTCTTGGAGTTTTATGCTGGGCTGATACTGCCGTATGGAAACACTAATTAAGACCACGTGCCCCCTAGATAGATAGCCAATTGGGTAGCAAATCAGCGCAAATCCAAACATGCTGAAAGTAGCAGGCGACAGTCCAAGTTGACGCTCGCAAGCTAAAAATAGAACGGAATTTGTCGCGAGCATGACCATCCGTGGAAATACGTCGACGTATAGTGTGGACCGACCTTTACACAAAAAGCCAATGAATAATGATGCAATTGTGGAATGAATCACCTAACAAAAGGAAGCAACATGTGTATCAAACAACACTGTCGTCACCGTGTCAACGCTGAAGTCTTATGATAGTTTGTTTCTTCAGTGCTTGAGTTCATAGGGTAATGTCAAACAAGTGAACAAGCAGTACGATCAATCATTGCGCTGTCAAAGAGGAACAGTTCATGGCTAAAGAACAGCTGATCTACGAGAATAATATTGTTATGATACTGGCAGAGTGGCAGAGATCATCTACACCATAATCATCGTTGTCGATGATCTCTGATACTGAGGAAGATGAGAGTAATGTATATTACCCTGCATGCTGTCACATCTACTCACTGAGAATATGAAGCCTGGCTACAGTAACAGAGTAAGCATGTATACACAGACCCTATGTACGCGCTAATAGTTGCATCATAGGTGCGAATTTGTAGGATCAGGAATACTGAATGCTCCGGGGTAAGCATTGGAGACTTGTCATGTGTTTCACATTAATGTCTCAGTAGAAAAGAGCTTCGACCCCATGCCATGCTGCAGTTCAGCAGAACACGTCAAGCCGGTCATTGGCGGTCATAGAAGTCACATCGTAACAAAAAATGGGAGGAAGGTCAAGGAACTGGCAGCGCTGGCTAAAGGTTGGATTTGTGTCCTCCTGAAGATATTGTGAAATCGAACGGGGATGGATCTGATAGCAGCAGTGAAGAAATAGCAAAAATAGTGTAAAAGATCGCCACGTTCACTAGAATCCGATAACCTAAACAACATGAAATAGAAGCAGCGTTCTCGAGTGTAAATAACAGCGAGGCGATCACGCAAGGTTCAACAAGCAATAAGTGAAGCTGTATAGTCACTCTATTATTGTAATTGAGAGTCAGCCATGTTCCTATCATGCATCTGATTCAGATTTTATTTGATGATACAGCGCCCGCACTTGCAATGTCGTAAGTTCAAGCGCACATCAACAAACGTTCCTACGCTCTTGATGTGGGCAAGAATGAACCGGAACATCACATATTCATGTAGATATCTGGTTGCTTGAGTGGCCTCTACTCTCAGTGGTGATGTGATGTGGTGACTGCGAATCATCTACATCTCACACCGCTCCATCTGTATGCTTTCTAGCCATTTCATAAACCCTCGTTGTCGAGGGTCTCAGCCTATTTCTAGTGCTAGCTATGTGGTAGACGCTGGTTATTACATATGATTGGACTGCTGTGACTTGTGGGTAGACGAGTGAAGACTCCGGAATCTGCATAGATTGCGGCTGTGAGTTGTAATTGAAGGATGGCAGTGTCATAAATCGAACACATTAGAAATCCACAGCACTGATTGATTATAGCAGGGGCAGATCCAGGATCCAACAAGCGGGATGCAAGCGCCTCTCGGGTGCAAGTGCCTCTTGCACACCCCTCTATGTCCGCCTCTGTATAGTAGTCTGGTTATTACAGCTCTATAGCTGGAGAGCCAACTGGAAGGAGCTGTGCAGCTGGACCCTTTGCCTTCTACTGCGTGATTGAGGAGGGTATGATGTATGAAAACTCTAGTCACCAGTCACTGGATGAGCCACAGTAGGGGTCATAGGTCACTGGATGAGCCACAGCAGGGGTCATAGGTCACTGGATGAGCCACAGCAGGGGTCATATGGGCTTATAGTCAAGGGAACACTCTGTGGAATCTGAGACATCTGATGGGGTGTTCTAGTAATCGGGCTTTCGACCACGTGAGTGTCAAGGAACCACTGTATGGAGTACCCTAGTAGCCAGACTGCCAGTATCGTAGATGTTTGTTTTTGAGTAAGCAGCCAATGGCTCACATGTTTACGGTTTCTCCTGTCACTAGACATTTCTGGAGATCCTGGACAGGAACTCCGAGATTTTCTTCTCACAGAGGTGTGATGGAGTTGGAGGTAGTCTCCTGCCTCCCATTGTAAGTTCAGTGCAATATAAATCTAAGAGAGATACAATGAACCCTGCACCAAGAAGGTAGCTAGCTATAGCTCGCAATGCTTGCAACTCTTGAATAGAGCTTGAGCACAATGCTGCAATCTGGATTACCCATCATATCAGAGATCATCAACGGTCTCTGATCACATTCTGACAGCTTGGCCACTGAATATACGTGATCATGATCCCTCAAGATGCACGCCTGACAGTTTATCATCAGCCTATGATTTGACTTGGAAAAACTTTTGAGGACTTTGAGACAGACCAAGAAGGTAGTTGAGCAGAGCACAGACATGCTGTGGAGGCAGCGGAGTGGAGGACAGTGCAGACCATTGAGGCAGCAGAGGGGAGGACAGTGCAGATTATGGAGGGCAGCGGATGGGAGGGCAGTGCAGACCATGGAGGGCAGTGAAGGGGACGACAGACAGGCCATGGAAGGCAGTAAAGGGAGGACAGACAGGTTGTGGAGGCAGTGGAGGGGACGACAGTGCAGACTGGCGTCTACATTCGACGTTATTGTAAGCTCCGATTTAGATGCATCACTCTCTAATTGGTATTCACGCATCACGTGACTCTCTCAAATAACAAACATTTCTTCAGAATTTTCAGATTTAGGATAGTAGCAGAAATAGATGGCAAGATGTGAGACCAAAATACTTGAGATTCAGTTTTACTGTTCGTTGAGAAGCTATAGCTCAGCACATCTACCTTCACAGCTTAAGTTACATCATGTCATCAGAGAGCATGCCCAGGATCTCTGATGTCATATTTGAGCTCTGCAGGACCTAAAATATCGGCAACAAGCGTGATGAGAACATTAGGAAACCAAAAATAGTGGTTTTAGCCCTAAGTTTCAGCAGCTCAAATACCGGAGGAATCACTATCCAGGGTCTCTGTCATTCCCTTCCAAGTATGAGCTATCGCAGAATATCTCTGGCTGTCTCTAGTCCTTTCACTCTAGTGATTAGGCAGATGTATTGCATAACCGCTCACGACTATGAACTCAGCTTAGCTGGCTGCATACAATCGGTGATACAGGGTGATGAGGTCTGTTTATCCAGCTCAGCACATCAAGTGAAATCCAGTCACAGCTACGGGCGGTCTATATTCACAACTTCCTCATCGAGCAGTCAGGTCACTAGCTCGGTAGACGACAGATGAGCTGTCACTGCTTCTTACTGCCTCAACAAGTAGACGTGGGAAGAATGACTGCTCGAAGGTCGCTGTTTACTCTACTCTCTGTGGTTATACTCTGTACTCTGGCAGGTATGGGTCCACTCCGTCTCTCAATGTAACAGTGTAACAGTGTAACAGTGTAACAGTGTAACAGTGTAACAGTGCATGTAAATGGCTGTGTTTGAGGCTCAACGCTTCTTTTCTACTGCGTTCTTCGAACTCCAATCATCAGGTTTCCATTCAAGGATATTCCAGTATTTATACCGACATACGTAGCCTCGGTCTCGTACTGTATTGGGAAAGCCAACATCCTGCACATTCTTACCCAAGCTTTACACCAGCTATATGACTGCTTCCCTTCCCTTCCCTTCCCTTCCCTTCCCTTCCCTCGCTCCCTC
>ERZ1740065.1454-NODE-1454-length-14180-cov-5.358796_pt1 | contig 14180 bp, 13 predicted proteins | sample MGYA00581738_ERZ1740065 | MGnify/ENA primary metagenome ERZ1740065 (study PRJEB43018, sample SAMN04849749) | marine metagenome | isolation source: floating plastic debris | place: Pacific Ocean | collected 2008-09-01 | study: EMG produced TPA metagenomics...
ACGATCTTCCTCGTGTTGCAAGTCTCCGCAGAGCTTGGCGATCCGACCCTGATGTATCTGCGCCATATTCGGGTGCAGCGACAGCGGCTCGTCGGCATTGCCCAGAAGCTCAATCAACACGGCCATCCGCGCCTCCAGCTTCTCGGCCCCTCCTTGCACGCCCGCTCGGAGCCCACTTTGCCAACTGTTGGACGATGATTGAATGGCGCCATAATGCGTCTAATTTCAGCCAATTCTGACCCGGTAAGCAAATCGGTAGATCGTGGCGCGCCCGGAAATAGGGCAACGGATGTTTGTTTCAGTTCGCTTCAGCTTTGCAAGAGCCTTCCGCAATCGAACTACCCTTCTCGGATCCTTCGGCGGTCAGCGCGCGAGTCATTCTTGTCAAGGTAACGCGGTAGAAGTCCCGGGGCTCTCCTGGCACCGAGGTACCTTCTCGATGAAAAGCGTCAATCAGGGGAAACGCTGCCAGGCTGTCATCGCTTTCCTTCATTACTTCGTCCGTTTGCTGCTGGAAGCCGTTTGTCGCCAGGATTTCCCCAAAAAGATGATGCTCAAGCGAGAGGTAGCCATGCCACGCCTCTGCACGATCCATCCCCATGCCCTTGAGCGCCACCAATGTGGGCTGGTCAAGTGGCAAAACAGCGGCGCCTGAGGGTGGCCCCTGGCCAGAAGGTGGACCCCCAGGCATCGTGATACAATCCATCGTAGAAGGCGAGGAATACCCCCTCCACCTCGTCGATGCCGGTGTCCTGAGGATCAGTTTGTACGATCCTTTCGCCGACACCGGCGATGATGGCGTTGATAAAACATCCCGGTTTTGGATGTAGTAGTAAAGCGACATAAGAGTGACACCCAATTCTTTTGCGACACCGCGGATCGTCAACGTCTAAGTACCCTTGTGTCGGGTGATCTTTACGGCGGCATCCAGAATCCGATCACGATTAAGGCGCGTGCGGTGCTTGGAGCTTTTCGCCTTTGAACTTGTGCTCTGCGTGCAACTCACCCTTCTCCACTGGTGCCGGTTTTCGTGATAAGTACAAGGAATTCGTATGCTTTACAAAAATGGCGTTCGTTAACACTCCCATGATGCCAACGCCATAGCGACGGTAAAAAAGACCAGTCAAGCAATATGTATGTGCAACTCGTTAGTACATGTGCGCTGCCAGCCCGTACTGATCTCTCCAGGTATCACCAACCTTTTCCGTGCCAGATCTTTCGACACCTTGAAAGCCTGCAACAGTCGCATCGATGCGGGTGAGTATGGGCAACACTCACCTTTGTGGGACGGTCACGACCGCGCTGGTCGTTGCAGCGATAACGCCGGGCAATGCCTAGGCGCAGGACGTGGCCGATGAACCGTTGGACCTCGGTACTTTAGTGCTTGGGCTCGAGAATCTCGGCACGACGCTCGACGAAGCACCCGGATCGACCTCGGTGGTCGAGGGCGCCGATGTCGAGGCTCCTATAAACCTCGATACGAGCGAGGCTATTGAGGGGATTCGTCCAGGCTCTGTCGACCGTCTCACCTTACGTAGCACGTTCGCGAAAACTGGCTGCACCTATCGGGCGGCCGTCTTGCGCCTTCAATTTGAAAACAGAGCGCACTTCTGCAACCTGTTAAACATCCTCAGATGCGCCGTTTTCCCTGCTGTCAAATTCCTGATGATTCCGGAGGCTTGCGGGCTGGGAAAATCCTTGGGCGATTGGGCGGAAGGTGCGGCAAGGAAGTTTCTTGCAATGCCCGGAGGGCGTGTTGCGCTGTTCTTCCTTCGGTTGCCGCGAAAAGTTAGGCGGCAGATGTTGTGGGCGGGTTTATCGATCCGGTGATGTGATATGCGATAGCCATCGACCGTTTTGCTCACGAGAGTCGGTGAGCGCTCGGACCCGAAACGACGCCACGGATCACATAGCTTTCTGAAAGTAAGTGATATTTCCTAAGGCAGGTTGATAACCGTGGTTTGCGGATTCCAGCCGCCGGGGAGATCGCGGGCCTGCACCTGCACCTGTGTCGTGCCCTCGGGGATCCGCACACCGGAGAGGGAGCGGGTGAAGGGCTGTTCCTCCACATGGGGATGCGCCAGCTCGCGGATGGCCAGCTGATTGCCCTGCATGTCGAGGATGCGCCACGCATCCGCGTAGTGATCCCAGCCGGTATCGGGGTGCGAGATGGTCACGTCAAATCGCCAGGTGTCGCCGGTCTTGCGCGCTTTGACATTGTCGATCTGGGGGGGTTCAGCCAGCGCCTGGGTCGTTGCAAAAAGCAGTGCTAAAAATGCGTATCTCATTTTAAGACCAACCAAAATGGAACCTCTCTACGCCGCCTAACTTAAGGGTTCAGCAGAATTTTGCGAGAGGCAGATGCGAATTCTCTGCGCCAGATCACAACAAGCGTGATGCTGGCTGCCAGCATGAGGGGAATGGGGCCGGCGAGCCACGCGGCAGAGGCGAGTGCGAAATACATCGAACGCAGCCCGCGGGTGAAGCTGCGCGCGCCGGTGATGTTGATTTGGGCCGCCTGTTCCGCGCGTTTGAAGGCCTCGGGGTCGTTGGGGTCATTGGGCACCGCGCCCATGAGCACGGCACAATAGCCGAAGAGCCGGTTGGCCCAGACGAATTTCAGAAAAGCGTTGGTCAGAAACAGCGTCAGCACCATCAGCTTGATTTCCCACACGATGGTGGGATGGTCCATCAGCGTGATCTCGGCGGCGACATTCGCGAGGCGTTCGGCGTTGCCAAGCACGGCCAGCGTGCCGCCGATGGCAATGACAGAGGTGGAGGCGAAGAACGCCGCGCCCTGCCGCAGGGTGTTGAGCACCTGTGCGTCGAAGATGCGCGGCTCTCGCGTCACCATCTGGCGCATCCACTCCTGCCGGTAGCCCGCCATGATCCGCGTGGTCGAGAGGTGTTTCGCCGCCGGGTGTTCGCCCCGCCAGCCGATGCCCATCCAGAACAGGAAAAGCATGGCCAAGGCGGCATAATCCAGGGGCTGGAACAGGGCGAGACGATCCATGAGTGTCATGCAGCACGCATGGCAGGTCCAATAAATCTTGCCAATGGGTGAAATTGGTCATATTATTTTACCAAATGGAGGTGTGACGATGGAAATGCCGATTCCCGACCCAGCTGTTCTGGCCAGGAAGGACCGCCTTGTGGCGCGGCTGCAAGCGGTGCTGCCCGGCGATGCGGTGATCCATGAAATGGCCGAGACGCGCGCTTATGAGTGCGATGCGCTGACTGCCTATAAGTGCCCACCGATGGTGGCGGTGCTGCCGTCGAGCACGCAGGAGGTCTCGGACGTCTTGCGCATCTGTCACGAGGAGGGCGTGCCGGTGGTGCCGCGCGGCTCGGGCACCTCGCTGGCGGGGGGCGCGCTGCCCACGGCGGACTGCGTGATCCTCGGCGTGGCGCGCATGAATGACGTGCTGGAGACCAGCTATGACGACCGATATGTGCGGGTGCAGACCGGGCGCACCAATCTGAGCGTGACGGGCGCAGTGGAAGAGGACGGGTTCTTCTATGCGCCCGATCCGTCGAGCCAGCTGGCCTGTGCGATTGCCGGGAACATCGCGATGAATTCCGGCGGCGCGCATTGCCTGAAATATGGCGTGACCACCAACAATCTGCTTGGCGTGACCATGGTGATGATGGACGGCGAGGTTGTCGAACTGGGCGGCGCGCATATGGATGCGGGCGGGCTGGACCTTTTGGGACTGATTTGCGGGTCCGAAGGGCAGTTGGGCGTCGTGACCGAGGCGACGCTGCGCATTCTGCCGAAACCCGAGGGCGCGCGGCCCGTATTGATGGGGTTCGGCAGCGCCGAAGTGGCAGGCGCCTGTGTGGCGGATATCATCAAGGCGGGTGTGTTACCCGTGGCCATCGAGTTCATGGACAAGATGCTGATCGAGGTCTGCGAGGATTTTGCCAAGGCGGATTACCCGATGTGCGAGGCGCTGCTGATTGTCGAGGTCGAGGGCTCGGAGGAGGAGATCAACCATCAACTGGCCCTGATCACCGAGATTGCGCAGCGGCATGACCCGGTGGCTTTGCGCGAGAGCGCTTCGGCAGAGGAAAGCGCGCGCATCTGGGCCGGACGGAAGGCGGCGTTTTCAGCCATCGGGCGCATCAGCGATTACATGTGTCTGGATGGCACCATTCCGGTGAGTTCGCTGCCCTTCGTGCTGCGTCGTATCGGCGAGATGTCCGAGCATTACGGGTTGCGCGTCGGCAATGTGTTCCATGCAGGCGACGGCAACATGCACCCGCTGATTTGCTATGACGCGAACAAGCCCGGCGATCTGGAGATCTGCGAGGAATTCGGGGCCGAGGTGCTGAAGCTCTGTGTCGAGGCGGGCGGGTGCCTGACCGGCGAGCACGGCGTGGGCATCGAAAAGCGCGACCTGATGAGCCATCAGTACGCACCTGCTGATCTGGAGGCGCAGATGGCGGTGAAGGATGTGTTTGACCCGGCGTGGCTCTTGAACCCGGCGAAGGTGTTTCCGCTGGATGTCTCGGAGGCCCGGCGGGCGGAGCGGATCGCGGCGGAGTAGGGGGCGTGGCCCCCGTTTCCCGGTTGGGCGCCTGCCCCGGAGTATTTCTGGAAGGATGACGATGAGTGCACCGACGAATGAAGCGGCGCTGGCCGATGTTGTGAAATCGGCCAAGGGGCCCTTGGCGATCAAGGGCGGCGGGACGCGTGGCGTTGCCGTGGAGGGCGCGGCGCTGTCCGTGGCCGGGCTGTCCGGTAGCACGCGCTATGAACCGGGCGCGCGGACGCTGGTGGCGCAGGCGGGCACGCCGATTGCCGAGATCGAAGCGGCCTTGGCGGCGGAGAACCAGCGGTTGGCATTTGAGCCGATGGATCCGCGGGCGCTGCTGGGCACCGCAGGCGAACCGACGCTGGGCGGCGTGATTGCCGCCAATGTGAGCGGGCCGCGACGTATCCAGGGTGGGGCCGCGCGGGATTATGCGCTGGGGGTGCGCTTCGTCGATGGCACGGGCGAGGTGGTCAAGAACGGCGGGCGGGTGATGAAGAATGTCACCGGCTATGATCTGGTGAAGCTGATGTGCGGCGCATATGGGACCTTGGGTGTGCTGACGGAAATCTCGCTCAAGGTGCTGCCGACGCCTGAGACGCAAGGCACCCTGCTGGTGCGGGGGCTGGACGATAAACGCGCGGTCGAGGCCATGGCAGCTGCGATGAGTTCGCCCTTTGAGGTCACTGGTGCGGCCCATTGCGCCACGATCATGGAGGATGGGCCGGTCACCGCGCTGCGGATCGAGGGGTTCGAGAGCTCGGTCAGCTATCGTCTTGGGCAACTCAAGAACCTGCTGGCCCGGTTCGATGCAGAGATGACCATCGGCGATTCCGCGATGAGCGAATGGGTCTGGCGCAGCGTGCGGGATGCGGAACTGCTGCGGGATGTGCCGGAGGATGTCTGGCGGGTGTCCTGCAAACCGTCGGAGGCGCCGGCGCTGATGCAACGTTCTGGTGCGGTCGGCTGGTACTTCGACTGGGCCGGGGGCCGGATCTGGGTGCGGATGCCGGAAGGGCAGGATTTGCGCGCGGCGCTGGGGACGTACGACGGGCATGCGACGCTGGTGCGCGGGTCGGCCAAAACGCGTGCGGTGCTGCCGATGTTCGAGCCCGAGGCGGCGGGTGTGGCCAAGATCAGTGCTGGGCTGCGGGCGCGTTTCGATCCGCGCGGCATCCTTAATCGCGGGCTCATGGGGCCGGTGGCAGAGGAGGTCGTCTGATGCAGACCACGTTCACCGAGGCGCAGCTTAAGGATCCCGGCATTGCGCGGAGCAATGAGATTCTGCGCTCCTGCGTGCATTGCGGGTTCTGCACCGCGACCTGCCCGACCTATCAGGTGCTGGGCGATGAGCTCGACAGCCCGCGGGGGCGGATTTACCTGATCAAGGACATGCTGGAGAACGACCGCGACCCGGATGCGAAGACGGTCAAACATATCGACCGCTGCCTGAGCTGCCTGGCCTGCATGACGACCTGCCCGTCGGGCGTGCATTACATGCATCTGGTGGATCACGCGCGCGAGTACATCGAGCAGCGCTATAAACGGCCCTTTGGTGATCGGGCGTTGCGGTGGATCCTGGCGCGGATTTTGCCGTATCCGATGCGGTTTCGTTTGGCCTTGCTGGGCGCCAAGCTGGGGCGGCCCTTTGCGCGGCTCATGCCGGATGCGCGGCTGCGCGCGATGCTGGAGATGGCGCCAAAGCAGATCCCGCCGGTGAGCCGCAATGATGACCCGCAGAGCTTTGCGCCGGAAGGGGCCCGCAAGAAACGCGTGGCGCTGATGACGGGCTGTGCGCAGAAGGCGCTGAACACCGATATCAACGACGCGACGATCCGGCTGCTCACACGGCTGGGCTGCGAGGTGGTGGTGGCCGAGGGCGCAGGCTGCTGCGGCGCGCTGACCCACCACATGGGCAAGACCGACGAGAGCCACGCCACGGCGGCGAAGAACATCCGCGCCTGGGCGGCGGAGATGGATGGTGCGGGTCTCGATGCGATTGTCATCAACACCAGCGGATGCGGCACAACGGTGAAGGACTATGGCCATATGTTCCGCAATGAGGCGCTGGCCGAGGATGCCGCGCGCGTTTCAGGGATCGCCATGGACGTTTCGGAACTGCTGATGCAGCTCGAATTGCCCGAGGGCGCGGACAAGGAGATGGTGGTGGCCTATCATGCGGCCTGTTCGCTGCAGCATGGGCAGCAGATCAAGACCTATCCCAAGGACCTGCTCAAACGCGCGGGCTTTACGATTGTCGAGCCGTCCGACCCGCATCTCTGCTGTGGCTCGGCAGGAACCTACAACCTGATGCAGCCGGAGATCTCGAAGAAGCTGAAAGACCGTAAGGTGCGTACGCTGGAGGCCAAGCAGCCGGATGTGATCGCGGCGGGCAATATCGGCTGCATGATGCAGATCGGATCGGGTACCAAACTGCCGATTGTGCACACGGTCGAATTGCTAGACTGGGCCACGGGCGGTCCGCAACCTCCCGCAATGATTGAGGAATTCAACCAAAGGTCTGAGATTCCCATACTTCGTTAACCAGCCGTCGACGCACCGTTAACCAAATAGCCGCCAATCGGGCTGTCCGTGCCCTATTTCTGCCGTATCTGATGCGTATTTTGAAATGCATCGAGACGAAGGAAATTTAAGTGAAAAAGTGGTTGGTTTTATTTGTTTTGGCGACGCTCACGACAACGGGTGCCATCGCGCAGGATGCGCGTCTGAAGTCGTTGGAAGACGGCACTGATGCGAGCCCGTGGGAAGCCGTTGGCCGGTTGGATATCGGCGGCAAGGGCTTCTGCACCGGCGCGCTGATCAGCCCGGATCTCGTCCTGACGGCGGCGCATTGCCTGTACGACAAGACTTCGGGGTCGCGGATCAACCACGAAACCGTTGAATTCCTTGCCGGATGGCGGAACGGGCGTGCCTCTGCCTATCGGCAGGTGCGCCGGGCGGTGGTGCACCCCGATTACACGTACGATGAAGATGTCTCCTCCGCCCGGGTGCGCAACGACATCGCCCTGCTGGAGCTGGCGCGACCGATCCGCAACACGACCATCGAGCCATTCGAGACTGCACCGCGGCCGCGCAAAGGCGCACGCGTTGGCGTTGTCAGCTATGCCCGCGACCGGTCGGAAGCCCCGTCGCTGCAAGAGGTCTGCACCGTGCTTGCCCGGCAGCAGGGCGTGCTGGTAACCTCCTGTGCCGTCGATTTCGGCTCGTCCGGCGCGCCGATCTTTGTTTTTGCGGACGGTAAGGCCCAGATCGTATCGGTGGTCTCGGCCAAGGCCGAGCTGAATGGCGAGGATGTCTCCCTGGGGACGGCCCTTGGCGCCCCGCTCGAATTCCTGCGCGCGGAACTGGTCGCGGGGAAAGGTGTCTATCAGGAAACCGCGCCGATCGCGGCCCGCGTCGGTATCGGCGAGGGGCGCAGCTCTACCGGGGCGAAATTTGTCCGGCCGGTGAACTGATCGATGCGCCGGATCCTTCTGCCTCTGATCGTCGCGGTGCTGCCGTTCGGGGCCAATCCGGCCGATGCGCAGCAGCGCAACACTGCTCTGACCGGGCTGGGTGGGGCGAATGAGGCGCTGGTCTGGCAGGCCGTCGGGCGTCTTGACGCCAATAATACCGGCTTTTGCACGGCGACGCTGATTGCGCCGGACCTCGTGCTGACGGCGGCGCATTGCGTCTATTCGCCAAGGTCGGGCAAACCTCTCAAGGCCGAAGACCTCACCTTCCGTGCGGGTCTGCGCAATGGCAGTACTGCCGCGGAGCGTCAGATCGCACAGATCGAAGCGCATACCGGGTACAATCCGAAGCAGGGGTCGACGGTCGAGAACATCCGTCATGACGTTGCCTTGCTGCGCCTTGAAAAGCCTATCCCCACCCATGTTCTCGACCCCTTCGTGCTGTTCGGCGAGCGGTTTGCAAAAGGGCCGGTGAGCGTCGTGTCATATGGGCGCGGACGCGCGGAATTGCCCTCCCGGCAGTCCGTCTGCCGTATGTTCGATCACTACAAGGGTGTGATCCTGATGGATTGCGACGTGACTTTTGGCTCTTCCGGTGCGCCGGTATTCAGCCACAAGAACGGCCGGGGGCAGATCATTTCCGTTGTTTCCAGCGTCGGCAGGTATGAAGGCAAGAAAGTCTCCTTCGGCATGGTGTTGCCGCGGCTTGTCGCGGATCTGAAACGCCAGATGCGGGCCAATGCGCAAAACCCGCTGGCCAGCGCGCGCAAGATCACGATCACCAATGGCGTCAGCCGAACGACCTCGACCGGTGGGGCAAAATTCGTCCGCCCCGGAGGGTCTTGAAAGCCTCAATCTCATCCCCACATTAGCGGTATCCGGGGTGCCTCTGCAGGGCTCCGGCACATATCCATTGCCGGCGTGCGTCCATCCGGAGCCGCTGGCGCGTAATCGCTCAAAGAAGAGGATGACACTATGCGTACCTATGATTTTGCACCGCTTTACCGGGCCACTGTTGGCTTTGACCAGATCGCCGACCTGATGGACCGGGTGCTGACAACCGAAGGCACACAGCCTTCCTACCCCCCTTACAACATCGAAAAGCTGGATGATGATTCCTACCGTATCTCGATTGCGGTTGCCGGTTTCTCGGACGCGGACCTCAGTGTCGAAGTGCGTGAAAATGCCCTGATCGTCTCGGCCAAGAAAGCCGAAGAAGATGCGGCGCGCAGCTATCTGCACCGTGGTATCGCGACCCGCGCTTTCGAGCGTCGCTTCCATCTTGCCGATCACGTTCAGGTCACGGGTGCCACCCATGTTGACGGGATGCTGAACATCGATCTGGTGCGTGAAGTCCCCGAGGCGCTGAAACCACGGCAGATCTCGATCGCTTCCACCAAGCAGATTGAAAAAGACGTGGTCGATGCGAAATCCGTGAACTGATTTCACGTGAACATCTGAGTGCCGGGCCCGCGCTGTGCTGCGCGGGCCGGTTGCGTTCATGGGCTTGCGCCTAACGCCAGTCCAATCCGTTCAGCCAGTTCTTGACGGCCATGATGGACGCCCGTTCGGACTGATCCGCATGTGACAGCAGCCACACATCCCGTGTCGGCAGGGGAGGCTGGTCTTGCGTCTCTACCCGTTGCAGAGCCGCGTCACGCGCCGCAAGGGCGCGGGGCAGAAGTGTTTTCCCCAGCCCATGGGTCGCGGCCGCCCATGCCGTTTCGATGTCGGCCACTTTCACGCGGGCGTCCGCTGCCGCACCCCGCTCGGCGGCTGTGGCCAGCCATCGCGCCTGGGGCAGGCTGGCCCGCGCATCCTCGTAGAGGATCCAGGGAAGGTCCGAGAGCGCCGTATGTGCAACGGTCGCCGAGGCAAAGAGATCGAACGCCAGGCTGCCGAGTTTCTGCGCCTTGATGCGCAGCCCCCCGGCTGCCGGTCGTGCGAAGCGGAGCGCGAGATCCGCCTCCCGTTTGCTCAGGTCAAGCAGTCGGGCGTCCGGGACCAGTTCGAGTGTCAGACCGGGCTCCTGGTCCTGCAGCTTGCGCATCTGCGGCACGAGGATGCGGTTGATGATCACGGGAACGGAGCTGATCCGCACCACGCCGGTGAGACGGGTCGTGATCTGCCCAAGCAGGTCTTCGACCGCCATCGCGGCCTGTTCGCTGGTTTCGGCATGGGCGAGGACGGCGTGCCCCACGTCCGTCAGAACATATCGGCCCGCGTTGTTTCGCAGGACCAGCGTCACCCCGAGCTTGTCCTGCAACCCCGCGATGCGCCGCGCCACGGTGGTGTCGCTGGTGCCCAGATGTCGGGCTGCGCCGAGTAGCGTCTCTGCCCGGTACAGAGCGATCAGATACTTCAGGTCATTCCAATCAAAGCTCTGCATTTCTGCAGAGTAGGACGGCATCTAGTCTGAATCAAACCGCGTATTCGTGGTGGTAAGCTCGGCGCTGTGTAGACTGGAGGACCCCATGACATTCATCATCCTGTTCGAAGATGCCCCGCAGGCGGACCCGGATATCCGCAAGACCTATATGCCCGCGCATCTGGATTTCCTCGAAGCGCATGCAGGTGTGATTCAGGCCGCAGGACCGCTTTCAGACGCCACGGGGGCCGGGCAGGGCGGCCTCTGGATCGTGGATGTGGCGGATGTGGCGGCGGCTGAAGCGCTGGTCCATGCGGACCCGTTCTGGCCGACCGGGCTGCGCAAGTCATTTCGGATTCTGGCATGGCGCCAGGTGTATGCGGATGGCAAGCGGTGTATTGACCCCGGGACCTGAACCAAAAAAAGGCCGCACAGGGCGGCCCTTTTTTTAGTTGATCTGACGTCAGACCGACATGCAGATGTATTTCATTTCGAGGTAATCCTCGATCCCGTGGTGCGATCCTTCGCGGCCCAGACCGGATTGCTTCACCCCACCGAAGGGGCCGACCTCGGTTGAGATGATCCCGGTGTTCACGCCGACGATCCCGTATTCCAGCGCCTCGGCCACCTTGTAGACCCGGCTCAGATCCTTGGCGTAGAAATAGCTCGCCAGACCAAAGATCGTGTCGTTGGCCATGGCGATCACCTCGTCCTCATCCTCGAACTTGAAGAGGGGGGCGAGCGGGCCGAAGGTCTCTTCGGTGGCCACCTTCATGTTCTGGGTGACGCCGGTCACCACGGTGGGCTGAAAGAAGGTGCCGCCTTTCTCATGCGGTTTGCCGCCCGTAAGGATCGCCCCACCGTTGTCGACGACATCCTGCATGTGCTCCTGTACCTTCTCGACGGCCTCCTCGTTGATCAGCGGCCCGGTGGTCACGCCCTCTTCCAGACCGTCTCCCACGGTCAACTTTTCCACGGCCACCTTCAGCTTCTCGGCAAAGGCGTCATAAACGCCAGCCTGCACATAGATGCGGTTGGCGCAGACGCAGGTCTGTCCGTTGTTGCGGAATTTGCAGAGCATCGCGCCCTCAACAGCCGCATCCAAATCCGCATCGTCGAAGACGATGAAGGGCGCGTTGCCGCCGAGTTCCATGGAGCATTTCATCACCTGATCGGCGGCCTGTTTCAGCAAGATGCGCCCGACTTCGGTGGAGCCCGTGAAGGTCAGCTTGCGCACGGCCGGGTTTTCGCAGAACTCCTTGCCCACCTCGGAGGAGGACGCGGAAGGCACCACGTTGAAAACCCCTGCCGGTATACCCGCCCGCTCGGCCAGGACGCCCATGACGATAGCGGAGAGCGGCGTCTCCTTGGCCGGGCGCGCAACGAAAGAACAGCCTACGGCGAGCGCGGGCGCGGCCTTGCGGGTGATCATCGCATTGGGGAAATTCCAGGGTGTGATGGACGCCGCGACCCCGATGGGCTGTTTCAGCACCATGATCCGCTTGTCGCGCTGGTGGCCGGGGATCGTTTCGCCATAGACACGCTTGGCCTGCTCGCCGAAGAACTCGATGAAGCTGGCGCCATAGCCAATCTCGCCTTTGGCCTCGGCATGGGGCTTGCCCTGTTCGGCGGTCAGGATCGTGGCCAGATCGTCCGCGTTCTCCATCATCAGGTCGAACCACTTGCGCAGCACCTGCGCGCGTTCCTTGCCGGTCCAGGTCGCCCAGTCCTTCTGCGCGGCTTCGGCCCGGGCAATGGCGCCTGCCACCTGCGCGCGGCTCAGGTTGGCCACCTCGGCGATCACGTCACCACGGGCCGGGTTTGTCACGTCGAAGGTGCCGTCGTCGCCCTCGACCCACTGCCCGCCGATGTAAGCGCGGGTTTCCAGCAGACTGGGATCCTTGAGCAGCGACTTGAGATCGGTGTTTAGAATATCTTTCATTTCGGGTCCTCCGCGAAAATGGCTACCGTTCTCTTTTCAACTCTGACTATGATTGTCCAGTTCCGAAACGAGGATGACCGTGATGATGCCGCTGGACGATGCTTATGCCAACGCAGCCTATATTGCTGGGGCCGAAACCTTTCCGCCTAAGTGGGAGGCTGCGGCCGCAGCATTTCGCGACGGGCTTGGCGCACGTGCAGAGAGCGGTGTGTCCTATGGCACATCGGATCGACAGGTGTTTGATTTCTTTAACACATCGGAGACCTCCAAAGGCACGGTGGTCTTCGTGCATGGCGGGTATTGGAAGGCCTTTGATCGCAGCAGCTGGTCGCATCTGGCGGCAGGGCCGCTGGCGGCCGGATGGTCCGTGGCGATGCCGAGCTATGATCTCTGTCCCGAAGTTCGGATCTCCCAGATTACGCGGCAGATCGCGCAGGCAATCCAGGCGATCGGGGCGCGCACGGCGGGGCCGCTGGTGCTTGCCGGGCATTCCGCGGGGGGGCATCTGGTATCGCGGATGCTGGATCCCGCGATTTTGCCGGATGATCTGCGTGCCCGGATCCTGCGCGTTGCGCCGATCTCGCCGGTGGCCGACCTCTTGCCGCTGCTTGAAACCTCGATGAACGAGATCCTGCGGCTTGACGAAGAGGAGGCACGCGTGGAGAGCCCCACGCGCATGCCACCGCCCGATGCCGCAACCGTCAGGGTCTGGGTCGGTGCCGAAGAACGCCCGGTGTTCATCGAGCAGGCAGAGGCCTTGGCGCGGGCATGGGGCATCGAAAACAACATCGTGCCGGGGAAACATCATTTCGACGTGATCGACGCGCTGGAAGACGCGCAAAGCGACCTTGTGCGCTTTCTGACCGCAACCTGAGTCTTGATCGCACGCCCGGAATCGTCCAAGCCTTGGCGCGGCTGCGGAGCGATGGCGTCGTTCCGTGCGTGGCCTGATCTGTCCTGAACGCCGGGACCTTTCTGCACAAGGAGGGTCTGACATGACCACCTCATTCTCGACCGACCGCCCCGAGATGTACCGCTATCACAATGGCGAAAAATCATCCCTGCCTTTCGAGGTTTCCGAATACGAGGCGCGCCTGGCGGAGCTGCGTGAACGCATGGCGGCTGCCGGAGCGTCGGCCGCTGTCTTCACGTCCATGCATAACATCGCTTACTATTCGGGGTTTCTCTACTGCGCCTTCGGGCGGCCGTATGGCATGGTGGTGACCGACACCGATGCAGTCACCATCAGCGCCGGGATCGATGCGGGCCAGCCGTGGCGGCGCAGCTTCTGCGACAACATCACCTATACCGACTGGCAGCGTGACAACTTCTGGCGCGCGGTGGCCTCCGTGACCGGCAAGAACGCGATTGTCGGCTATGAGGGTGATCACCTGACGCTGATGCAGCGTGACAAGCTGGAAGACTTCCTGCAGCCTTTGACGATGGTGGACCTCTACGAGACCACGATGCGGCAGCGGATGCACAAATCCGAGGCCGAGATCGCGCTCATTCGCCATGGGGCGCAGGTGGCGGATGTGGGCGGCTATGCAATCCGCGAGGCAATCAGACCGGGCGTGCGCGAGATTGACGTGGCGATGGCGGGCCGCGATGCGATGGAGCTGGAGATCGCCAAGCGCTTTCCGGAGGCGGAGTATCGTGACACCTGGGTCTGGTTCCAGTCCGGGATCAACACCGATGGGGCGCATAATCCGGTCACGGGGCGTATGCTGGAGCGGGGCGACATTCTCTCGTTGAATACCTTCCCGATGATTTCAGGCTATTACCCGGCGCTGGAACGGACGCATTTCGTGCATGAATGCGACGCCGAGAGCCGGGAAATCAGGGACGCCAATCTTTCCTCG
>ERZ1740065.1455-NODE-1455-length-14179-cov-5.201147_pt1 | contig 14179 bp, 13 predicted proteins | sample MGYA00581738_ERZ1740065 | MGnify/ENA primary metagenome ERZ1740065 (study PRJEB43018, sample SAMN04849749) | marine metagenome | isolation source: floating plastic debris | place: Pacific Ocean | collected 2008-09-01 | study: EMG produced TPA metagenomics...
CACCTCATGGCGTTTGGCGATCAGCTCCCGGTCGACGTACTGCCGGTAAGCCTTAGCGTCGCGGAGGCCTACGAAGTAGCTGCCATCGAAGACGAGGGTGGTGAGGCTGAGGCCCAGTTGGAGGTCGTTGCGGGTACCGAAGGCCACCTCGGTAAACTCTCCCTCCGGCGCGTTGGGATCAAAAGCCTGGGCGGGAATGAGGGAGGCGGGCAGTTGGACGAAGTAATTGTAGTTGACGCTACCGTCCAAGCGGGGCAGCCCGAAGGAGCGTCTTTCGACGATCTGCTCCTCGGCGTCCGCGATATTGACTTGGGCATTGCGGATGGAAAAATTATTTTCCATGGCGTAATTGATCGCCTGTTCGAGCGACAGGGTTTCGGAGTCTTGCGCAGTCAGGATAGCTTGGCCGAATAAGGCCAGGCACCCGGCAATTAGTAGTTTCTTCATTGGCAGTATTTTTCCAACAACTTTAGTCCTTTGGCGGAGGCGATGCCCCGCAAGTGATAAAAAATGTATTCTTGAAATAGGTTCTGACGATTGTAGCGGGCCAGGGGGAAATTGCTTTCGTCGACCAGGTCGAAGGTTTTGCCCACGTAGAGGCGGGCGATGATGTCGGGGTTGGCATCGGGGCGGTAGTAGCCCTCCGTTTGGCCCCTTTCGATGTTGCCCTTGATGGTCGCAAAGATGTAGTGCTCGTGAAAAGCTTCCATCAGTTCCCAGGCTTCGCGATAGTATTTTTGTAAGTCGTAGACGGCTCCCGGGTTGAATTCGCGTAGCTTCTGCGTCACGTGCCGAGCGATGCGAAGCATCTCATCAATGGCATTGGTGGATTCGGCTTGGATTTGCTGCATGACTACTTTTTCCGATTCGATTGATGCGGCCAGTACGTTGGCGATCAAATCTTTTTTATTGTCTACGTATTGATAGAGCGTCTTCTTGGAAATTCCCAACTCCCGCGATACATCGTCCATCGTAACGCTCTTGATGCCGTACCTCATAAAGAGGGATTCGGCAGTATTCAATATCCGCTGTTTGGTCTCCATTAATTGATTTGGTTCTAATTGTTCCTCAAAGGTCAGGCAAAAAGGCTATCCCTACGGGTGGTCAACTAGCTGCTGTTTTGCGCGTAAAAGTACACTGAAAAAACATTGGAAACAATTTTGAGTTCAAAAGTTTCCAACGTTTACTCCGTTTTTTGCCAAGCGGGAGTCCCTTACCGATGAAAGGACATTTTTTGTCGATGAAACGCAGATTTTGTCAGTTTTGGGGGATCTTTCTTACCTTTGGGAGCTCGTATTTTGCACGGTAAGGAGCCGGTCATCAGCCTGCGGTCGAACCACTCGTTCCCGGTACCGGTTTACCCCATAGAAAATTGCTTATTTTGGAAAAAAGGCACTACAAAGTATTGGGACTGATGTCGGGAAGCTCCCTGGACGGGCTGGACCTGGCTTTCTGCAATTTTGTATTGGAGGAGGGCTTGGAGGCCCTATCCTGGGAATTGATTGCGGCCGATACCTTTCCCTTTTCGCCCCAGTGTGTCAGCCGCTTGCACCACCTTGCCCAGCAAGATGCCCTGACCTTTGCCAAGACCCACGCCTACTTCGGACACTACCTGGCCGAACTCAGCCAGCAATTTTTATACAAACACCAGCTGAAGCCCGACTTTATCGCCTCGCACGGGCATACCATCTTCCACTACCCCGACCAACGCCTCAGCGTCCAGGTGGGGGATGGGGCCTCCCTGGCGGTGCTGACCGGCCTGCCCGTGGTGAGTGACTTCCGCACCCAAGATGTGGCCATCGATGGCGACGGGGCCCCACTCGCCCCCCTGGCGGATTACTACCTGTTTCGGGGTTACGACTACTACCTCAACCTCGGGGGCATCGCCAACATCAGCGCCCTGAATGGCCAACGGCCCGTCGCCTTCGACGTGGGCCCCGCCAATCAGGTGCTCAATGCGCTGGCCCAACTGCGGGAGCGCCCCTACGACGACGCAGGCGCGCGGGCCAGGCGCGGAACGGTCCAAGAAGACCTCCTGGAAAGCGTCGACGCCCTCCCCTACTTTGGCCAGGTGTATCCCAAATCCCTCGACAACAACTGGGTCCGCCAGCGGGTACTGCCGCTTTACCTCCAGCATCCCGCCAGCCCCGAAGACAAGCTGCGTACCGCCTGCGAGCAGCTCGCCCGCCAGGTGCGGCGCGCCATTGCCCTCATCGGCCAGCAGGAAAAACTTCCGCTCCGCCCCGAGGTACCCACTTCCAGCCTCTACCTGACCGGCGGCGGCGCCTTCAACCACTTTCTGGTCGAACGCATCGACCAACTTTGCGAACCACTCGGCGTATCCTCCATCATTCCGAGCGAAAAAATCATTCAATTCAAGGAGGCCATCCTCATTGCACTGCTGGGCGTTCTGCGTATGGAGCGCAAGGTAAACTGCTGGAGCTCGGTGACGGGCGCCAAACGCAATACCATCGGTGGCAGCGTCTACTGGGCCTAAACCATTTGCCATGAAGGACAAACGCATCTTTGTAACGGGAGGAACGGGCTTTTTGGGCTCTTACCTGCTGCGCTACCTCGTCCAACGGGGCTACCGCAACGTGCTGGCCCTGCGCCGCCCCAACAGCAGCAGCCAGCTGGTGGGACCCATTCGGGAGCAAGTCCAGTGGATCGAAGGTGATATCCTCGACGTCGGCTTTTTGGAAGAGGTCCTTTTGGAAGTCGATCTGGTGTACCACTGCGCGGGGATGGTCAGCTACCACCCCCGACATACCGAGCGGATGATCGAGATCAATGAGATGGGGACCGCCAATGTGGTCAACGTCCTGCTCCACCACGGCAAGGGGCGGCTCTTGCACGTGAGTTCGATCGCTGCGATTGGGCGCAGCAAAGAAAACCGACACATCAGTGAAAGCAGCAAGTGGGTCCGCTCGCCCCTCACCAGTTATTATGCCATCAGCAAGTTTTTGGCGGAGCAGCAGGTGTGGCGGGGTATTGCGGAAGGTTTGGACGCGGTGATCATCAACCCCTCCATTATCATCGGCAGTGGTTTTTGGGACCGGGGGAGTGCCCGATTCTTTCCCCGTATCGAAAAGGGACAACGGTTTTACCCCCTGGGCAGCAGTGGCTTTGTCGACGTTCGCGACGTGGCTCGGCTGGCCATCGAGCTCATGGAGAGCGACATCAGTGCGGAGCGTTTTATTGCCAATGGCGCCAATTTGTCCTACAAGAAATTTTTCCAAATCATCGCCCAGTCGCTGGGGGTAGCTCCCCCCCGGACGGCAGCGGGCCCCTGGCTCAGTGGCATCGCCTGGCGAGTGGAGGCCCTGCGTTCCTGGCTGACGGGCAGCAAGCCGTTTTTGACCAAGCAGAATGCCCTGCTCGCCGGTGTCCACTTTACTTACGACAACCAAAAATCGGTCGACACCCTGGGCTTTAAGTACTTCCCCATCGAAGAAACCCTTTCGGCTACCGCCGAGCAGTACCGACAAAGTAGCTCGGAACGGATTCTTCCCCTGCTGTAGCCTACACCTTATATACAAGCATTGCTCTATGGCCAAGAAACTATCCCACCTCGACGAAAGCGGCCGACCCCGCATGGTCGACGTTTCCCACAAGCCCGATACCACCCGACTGGCCACCGCGGAGTGCCAGGTGTATCTGGGCGAAATCATTCTCCGTGCCCTGCAAGCCGACGATTTTAACACCAAGAAGGGATCGGTTTTCCACACGGCCATCATCGCCGCCACCATGGCCGTCAAAAAAACGGCCGAGGTCATTCCCCTTTGTCACCCCCTGCCCCTCCGGGGCTGCCAGACGGATATTGAAGTGGTAGATGCCGCCCACGTCCGCATTCGCTGTACGGTAAAGACCAACGGCCCGACGGGTGTGGAAATGGAGGCCCTACACGGTGCCAGCGTGGCGGCCCTCACGATTTACGACATGTGCAAGGCCCTATCGCACGACATTCGGATCGAGCAATTACAGCTGCTGCGCAAAACGGGCGGAAAACAGGATTTTGAACGCGGGGCTTAGGGATGGGCCGCCACCCATACTTCCCCATCTTCAAAGTATTCTTTCTTCCAGATGGGCACCGTCTCCTTGAGCGTATCGATGGCGTACTGACAGGCCTCGAAGGCGGCCTTGCGGTGGGGCGTTGCGACGGCAATGACGACGGCAATCTCGCCGATGGCCAGGGTCCCCACCCGGTGGTGGATGGAGACGGCGAGGGCCTCCCAGCGTTGGCCCAGGGTAGCGGCGATTTTTTGCATTTCCTTGCGGGCCATGGGGATGTAGGCTTCAAAATCGAGCCGGAGGACGCGGCGGCCCTTGGTCTGGGCCCGTACCGTACCGATAAAGACGGTGTTGCCCCCCGCTTCGGGATGATTGACGAAGTTGATGCTGACCTGGGTATCGAGGGGCTGGTCTTGGATTTGGATATCGTGCTGCATGGGAAGGGGCTTAGCCACCGCTGACGGGGGGTAAAATGATAATCTCGTCGTTCTCCGACAGCTCGAAGCTGTCGTCTTGATACGTTTCGTTGACGGCGAAGGACAGTTTGGCCAGGCGCCTAAAGTCGGGATACTGCTGGCAGAGGTAGGCGCGCAATTCGGCGATGGTGCGCAAGTCCTCGCGTTCGACCACCTGGCTGGTGCCCCGCAAGATGTCCTTGGCGATTCCGAAGGCGGTAAGCTTCACTTTCATGGTTGGAGCGGCATTTTCCGCGGTTGTTGATGGAAATGGGTTAAGACGCACTAAAAATAAACAAATCATCCGGATAAAATACCCCTACCACACATGTCGCTCATTCCCCATTACGACCGCCTTGACCACCTCGCCTACGTCGTCCCCGACCTCCCCACCGCCATCCAGGCCATCGAAGACGCCCTGGGCGTAAGCCCCCAGCCGGGCGGACGCCATCCCCGGCGCGGGACCTACAATGCCCTGCTCCGAATCGGGGAACGTTGCTACCTCGAATTGTTGGCGGTAGATCCGGCCACCGAGGTTGCCCCACCGCGGTGGATGGGAGTCGATGCGGTCGATCGGGCCCGGCTGACGCGTTGGGCCCTGCGATCGGATCAGCTGGCGGTGGATGCGCAGCGGCTCGCCACCCTCCAGCCCGCACTGGGCCAAATCCAAGCGGGCCACCGCCGCATGGCCGACGGCCAGGAACTGCACTGGCAACTGACCATTCCCCGGAGCCACCCCGCGGTCGAACTCCTTCCCTTTTTTATCGACTGGCAGCAGTCGCCCCACCCCAGCACGTCCTTGCCCCCAGCTTGCCAACTGGAGCGGCTCGATTTTTTTCACCCCCAATCCACCCACATCAGCAAGCAATGGCACCAACTGGGCCTCTCCACCCCCGTGGCCGCCGCGGAGCGGGTACGAATCAGGGCGACCCTGCGCAGCTCCCGGGGTAGCCTCGTCCTGGAGTAGCGCCAAATAAATTGAGATTGGGTGGTGGCGCGGGGTCAGCGGGAAAAAGTGTCAAGCCCTCGGGAAAAAGAGCCTAGCCCTCTGGTAGGTATTTCCCACATCTTTGTGTTGTAATTAATTCATCCACACAAAATACAGGATCATGTTACAGCAAATCAATCAAAGCAGTTTTGAACAAACCATCCAGGACAACGAAGTGGTCTTGGTCGACTTTTATGCCGACTGGTGTGGTCCTTGTCAGGCGCTTCACCCTACTTTGGAAAAGCTTTCCAAGGAATATTCGGGAACCGCCACCATTGCCAAGGTCAACGTCGATCAGGAGCCCGAACTCTCCCAAAATTTTGGCGTACGGAGTATCCCGGCCTTGTTTTACTTCAAGAATGGGGAGCTGGTGGGCAAGCAGAATGGAGCCCAGCCTTACCACATCCTCTCCCAGAACTTGGATCAGGTTATTAACGGCTAGGAGGTCTTTTGGTAAGACTTTCCAATCATCATAGGTTAGAAATTAGGTTTTTGAATAATTAACGAAAGCCGGAACCTGGCTCTGGGTTCCGGCTTTTCTATGTCACAAGATGGAGCCTATTCTCCTTTTTTTAATTTAAAGCCCAAATTATTGTCTTTGTGGCTTGTTTTTTGGGCGGTTTTTACCGCTAAATTCCCCTCAATTTTCTCCCCAACACCAGTCCGTCAATCAGCTTTTTATTGCTGCCGCCTCCGTGGTGGTCCCTCCCCGCCAAATTGATCGAGGCCTTCTAGTTGTGGTTATGCTCAATTTAATCATTATACAATCAAACCATGAAAAAAATTAAGTCTCTTAAAATGGATGCATCGAGGCGCCAGCTTTCCCCGGAGGAGCTGCGCATGATGAAGGGGGGGAATAATTCTATGTCTGGCTCGCTGGGCCTTCCCGACTGGGCCGGTGGCGACAACCCCAACAAACCGGGAGGTGGGGATGGCGATCCACCGCCAGAAATCGGTACGCAAAGAGCTTTCTTCTGCGCCCAGGATATCTAAAACTACTTTTAAAGCCAAAGGGGGAACGTTTACCGTTCCCCCATTTCTTCGTCACCCCAGGGCACCTTCCCGCTTTCACTATGCAACGAGTTCACCTTATTCTCACGTTCTGTCTCTGTCTTGGTCTCTCGCCCGCGGCGATTGCTGGGGGCTCGCTCGTTGATAGTCTACAAAAGGTTCTCCGACACACTTCCCATTCCCTTGACCGGCTCGATCTCTGCCTGGCACTCGCCCGGGCCCAACGGGAGGTCAAAGCCTACCCGGCCGCCATCACCTGCTACGAAAAAGCCATCGATCTAGCGCTCACGCTCGAACGGGCCGATCGCCGCAGCGCCGCCTTGCTGGGAATGGGAGAGGTATACCGCCAGCAAGAAAATTATTCCCTTGCCATCGAGACCTTTCAGCGGCTACTCCGGGAAAAGGAATTGTACGACCAGTCCTTCCTCGCCGATGTCAACCACCGCATCTCCAAGGTCTACCGCGCCAAGGGGGACTTCGAACGGGCCTACAACTACCAAATTCAGGCCCTCGAAATTCGCAAGGACAATCGGGATACCGAAGGAATCGCCCGTTCCAACTACCAACTGGGTTCCCTGTTCTTCTTTCAAAACAACTACACCCTAGCCCTCGAATACTACCAGAAGACGCTGGAAAAGGCACTCGAACTCAATAACGAGCAATTGCTCTACATGAGCTACGGGGCCATCGGCAGTACGTACAACAAGCTCGAACGACTCGACCTGTCCATCGATTACAACCACTTGGCCCTGGAGTTGGCCGAGCGGCAGGCCAATCAAACCGCCATTGCCTATGCCTTGCACAACATCGGAGCGGATTACTACGCCATCGACTCCTTTGCCATGGCACGGGAATACTTTGACCGGGCCCGACTGCAAAAGAAAGCCTTACAGGATCAGTGGGGGGAAATGGCCAGCTTGCGGATGCTGGGCAATACCTTGCTGAAGTTGGGGCAGTGGGCCGAGGGTTTGGCCTGCCTGGAACAATCGCTGCTGATGGCTCAAAATCTCGCCTCGCGGCCCCGGGTTTTGGAGGCCTACGAATCCCTGGCGCAGGCCTACGAGGACCTGGGGGAGGGCAACCGGGCCGTTACCTACCTCAAGCGCTACATCGCCCTCAAGGATTCGCTGGTCAACGAAAGTACCTTGCAAAAGATGGGAGACATTGCCAGCGACTACGAGATTCAGCGTCGGGAAAAGGAACTGGTTAAGAAAGATTTTCAAATTGCCCAGTTGCACAAAAAGGTACTCGGCGGCAGTATTCTCGTTTTGCTCGTCCTCCTGTGGTTGATCCACAACCGCTACCAGAACGCCTACCGCTACAGCGAAAAGTTGAAGCGCAAGAACCTCAAAATTCACCAACAAAACGAAGAGCTGGCCCAGGCCAATGCCCTGCAAAAACGCAGCAATGAACTGCTGCGTCGCAACAACGAAAAAATCCAATCGCAGAACAAAAAGCTGGAAAATTCCAACCTCGAGCTCCAGCGCTTTGCCTACATCGCCTCGCACGACCTCAAGGAACCGCTCCGGACCATTGGCTCCTACGCCAGCCTGCTCAACCGCCGCTACCAGGCCGCCCTCGATCAGGACGCCCGGGAGTTTTTGCAATTCATCACCAGTGGGGTCAACCGCATGTACAACCTGCTGGGCGAGGTGCTGCACTATTCCAGTTTGGATGGCGAAACCAGCGTGGAGCAGCAAAGCTGGGTGGACCTCAACGAATTGATGAGCGAAGTACGCGAGAATTTGAGCGAGATGATTTACGAAAAAAATGCGCGTTTGATCGTGGAGGATCTGCCGGGCGTCCGCGCCAATTCCAACCACTTGTTGCAGATTTTCCAGAACCTGATTTCCAATGGCTTGAAGTACAACGAAAGCCTGGAGCCCCTGGTACACATTTCGTGCCGCCGACAGGGAAAATTCTACGAGTTCGCCATCCGCGACAACGGCATCGGTATCGACATGCAGTTTCGGGAAAAAATCTTTGAGGTCTTTCAGCGACTCCACGCCCGCGACACCTACGAGGGCACCGGGATTGGGCTGGCCATTTGCAAAAAGCTGACCGTACAGTACGGCGGTGACATCTGGCTCGAATCCGAAATCAAGGGGGGCAGCTGTTTTTACTTTAGCCTACCCATGCCCGAGGAAGAACGCTGGAAAACGGCCCTCAACCAAAACGCCGAGCTCGTCTAAATCGTCTTCTCCAACGACGTAGTGCCCTACCATCTGCTCCACCGTTGGGTCGAGCTGCGGGATTTTTCCCAGAAGTCCTTTCAAGAGTATCCTTTACTTGCCTGCTGAATCTCCTTCGTCGATTTGGTCTACCGTAGGGGCTTTTCCGCCCCCACTGCGTTGCCAGCAGTGTCCTCTCGATGGGAATCGGGGGCTGCGCTTCGTTTTGGCGCCTCGTTGGAACGCAAATGACCGCATCCTCGCCAACAAAAACATTTTAAAATGGCTTCTAGTTATCTGGGATTTTTTTCGGATCGAGAATCTACTGTATTATCTTGGGTTGTGTATTACCGATACCCATTTATCACCCGACGGTAGGCCTAATCGAACCGACCGTCGCAAAAACCCAGTTACCTATGCTCCAAAAATTTACCACTTGCTTCGTTTTCTTGCTCGGGATGGGCCGCCTCCTGGCCCAAACGCCCGATATCGTCATTACCGAGATCAACTACAACCCCGATGGACTGGACGACATCGAGTTTATCGAATTGTACAATAATGGCGACATGGTCAACCTGGAGGACTACACCTTATCGGGGGTCACCTATACCTTTCCCGACGTAGAGTTTGGGGCGGGGGAATTTATCTTGATCACCGAAAATGCCCGGACGTTTGAAAGCAAATTTGGACGGAGTGCCGTGGAGTGGACCGAGAGCAACCTGGGCAATGGCGGAGAAGAAATCGTCCTCCGGGATGCCAACGGTACAACTGTCGATTCGGTCCTCTACGACGATACGGACGACTGGGCGCAGATGCCGGATGGCTTTGGCGCCTCCCTGGTCATTTGTGATGTCAATGCCGAAAACAGCACCCCCACCAACTGGCAAAGTTCGACCAACTTCCTGGGCCGAGCGGGCAATCGAGCCCTCTACGCCTCCCCCGGTGCCTTGAAAACCTGTCTTTCCGAACCCTTTGTCTACTTTACCCGCTTCCAACGCTTAACCCGGGAGGCCGAGGCCGATACCGTAGGCCATTCGATCCAAATGGAAAACCCCAACGGCAGTCCCTCTTCGGTCAGCATCAGCATTGGCCCCGCCTCCACCGCCTCTCCCGACGACTACCAGCTGCTCACCCCCACCGTCGACTTTACGGGCCTGAGCCCCGAACTGCCCTTTGTCGACCTCATCATCAACAACGATGACGAGGTCGAAGGAACCGAATTTGTGGACTTGATCATCACGGCGGAAAGCAACATCGGGGCGGTGTACAACAGTACGGCTCGCTATTACATTTACGACGACGATACCCCGCTCGACGAGGGCATCATCCTCATCGGCGTTTTCAGTACGCAGACGGTCAACAGTTCGCAAAACGAATACGGGGTAGAGTTGTACGCCCTCAAGAACATTGCGGACCTGAGTAAGTACAGCGTGGGCGTCGCCAATAATGGGGACGGCAGTGATGGCATCGAAATTCCCCTGCCCGCGGTGAGCGTGACGGCTGGGGATTCCTACTTTATCAGTGAAGACAGCACCCGCTTCTTTGACTTCTTTGGCTTTTTCCCGGACTTTACCCACCCCTCCATCTGGGCGACGGGCAACGATGCCATCGAGGTTTTCGAAAACGACCGGGTCATCGATACTTACGGGCTGATCGACGTGGACGGAGCGGGGGAGCCCTGGGAATACGAAGCGGGCTGGGCGGTTCGCATTTCGGAGGCGGGCCCCGACGGTACCGACTTTATCCCCAGCGATTGGATCATCAGCGGGATTGGGGAATTGACCGGCGTGGTCAACGATTCCTGTCTCACGCCCTACCCGCTCGGTCAGTTTTCCCACCGGAACACCGAGACGCCCGTCTCCGCACCGGCCCTCGGACAAGCACTCGATGTTCGGCTCTCCCCCAACCCCGTCGGCGATTACCTCCTACTTGAATATGACTCCCAGGCCCAGGCGGGCCCGGTAGAGGCCGCGATTTATACGACTACGGGACAGCTGCTGCGGAGCGGCGAGCGCTCGACGGAGCTGGGGCAAATTCGGTGGAATACGAGTGGGCTGGCGCCCGGTATCTACCTCGTTCAGTTGCGTAGTGCGGAGGGCTTAGAGGTCTTGAAATTTATCAAACAATAGCGTTGCGACCGATAAGGTTACCAAAGGATTAGGAAAGGACTCGCCCGCGGGCGGGTCTTTTTTTTTGGAGGACCGAATGATTCCGGGCATTGGTTGGGTCCAAGTTGGAGCAGCAAACAAAACGGGGCCGATTGCTGTTGTCCAATGGCTTGTGCTAAGTGCCGTTTGGAGTTTCAAATTTGGCCAGCAGTCACCCCAAAAGTTTCCCACAAATCTCTATCATTGCAGCATGACGATTAAACGCTACTTCGCCTTGGCCGCCTTACTCTTGAGCCTCTCTCCAGTTTGGGGCCAAAGTCCGGTCGAAAAAATCCAACACTTGCTCGACACCTTTTCCTTCCCCAGCCCCGAGATGGGCGTCAGCATCGGGCTGGTCATCGGGGGAGAAAGTCATTTCTTCCACCGGGGCTACACCGACCAGAGTCAACAGCGGCGGGTCGACGAGCAGTCGATCTTCGAAATCGGCTCAATCACCAAATTGTTTACCGGCTACCTCGTCGCTCAGGCCGTTACCGAAGGGCAATGGACCCTCACCGACCCCATCGACACCTACCTGCCCGATACCCTCCACCTCCACCCGGACATTCAAAACTATATCAGCATCAGCGACTTGGCCTCCCACCAGTCGGGCCTGACCGAGCTCGACCTTGGGGCCCTGGTTCAGGTCAACCCCAAACAGCCTTTCAACGAAGTCAGTCTGGCGGCCATCGATCAAATCCTACGGACCTGTGAGGGCCTACCCAATTACGGCAGCTACCGCTACTCCAACCTCTCGTACATCCTCCTCGGACAGTTGCTGGAGCAACGCTACGCCCAGAGCTACGCCAATCTCCTGAAGACCAAAATTCTGGTGCCCGCCCGGATGGAGCGCACCCTGACCACCGACTACGACGTCCCCAACCGAACCTCCGGCTACAATGCGGCGGGCGTTCTCCAGGACTTTTTCGAATGGAACCTGAGTGCCCCCTGTGGTTTGATCAAATCCAGTGCGGCCGATCTGACGCGTTTTCTCCGCCACTTCCTCCTCGTACGCACGGGCGATCCGGGGCAAGCCAACCGCTTACTGGAAACGGTGTATTTCAAAAATGCCTTTATTGAATTGGGCCTGGGACTCAATATTTTACGCGATGAGCGGGGGACCGTGTACGCCAAAAGCGGCGATAGCTTTGGCCAGTCGAGTGTGCTGGCCTACGACCCCGTACAAAATTGGGGCCTAGTGATCCTGACGACCCGAGCCGATCCCACGGCGCGTACCCTCTACGACCATATTTACCGGCAAATACTGAGCGGGAAGTGAACCAATGCCAACGATGCCTACTACGATTACATCCTGGATCAGGAGGGGGCCTACGCCCATTCCTTTTTGATCGGTCGGATTCTCCAAGCCAAAAAGAAGAAGCTGTACTTCCGCTACTTTAATGCCCAGGGACGCTGGGACCAGGAACCCATCGTGGTGAAATACCGCAAGATCACCCAACTCAACGTCAACGACCGGTATACCGATATTTTTAGCAAATATCTGCGGTACCGCTAATCGATCCAAAACTTAGGACTTGGAATGGTCCGGGTGGAATGGTGACACGGAAGCGCCCAGCCTCAAAAAGCGTAACCAAAGGCCAGGTTGAAAACGGCATCCCGCAGCTGTAGGCGGTCTCCCACCCAGCGTTGTCCTTGGGGTAGCCAGGGTCGGGTAAGAGGAAAGCCAAAGTCGGTCCGCAGAAGCAGGACCTGAAAATCAAAACGCAGTCCGAAGCCGGTGCCGACGGCCAGTTGGCGGTAAAAATCCTCCAGGCGAAAAGTGGCCAATTCATCATTCCGCGTCCCTCCCCGAAACAACCAAACGTTGCCCGCATCCACAAAGAAGCCGAGTTCGAGTAGGCTACTGATCCGGGGACGCCATTCCAGGCTGCCCTCCAGCAGGAGGTCACCGGTGCCCGAGAAGAAAAAGGTTTGATCGGTGGGCTCCACACTACCCGGACCGACCCGACGGGGTGGAAAAGCCCGGATGCTGTTGGGACCGCCCACCGCGTAGAGATCAAAAAAAGGCAGCAGCAATTCCTCGCCGAGGGGAAAGGAAAATTGAGCGGCCAGGCGTCCCGCTAGGGTATGCTTGGCGGAGGGGCGCCAGAAGTAACGCCAATCGTTTTCCCACTGCAAAAACTGACTCTCGTCATTGGCCCGAACGATATTGCTGTCGCGGTTGAGCAGGCGATTGGCCGCAAAGGCCATCCGCCCTCGATAGTAGAAATTGTGCGTTTGCCACTGCTTCAAACGGCTGTCAAAGAGGTAGACGTAGGCAGGTTGGTACAGCAGCATGGGTTCCAGGCTGAGGAAGAAGCCATCCTCCGCCGCCACCTCGTCCAGTAAAAAGATCTGTACCAGTAGGCGACGCAGCTCGTCCACCTGGTACTGCGGGGCCTGCCAGACCACGCTGATGGGCGTCAATTCGTGTTGGATGGCGGGTCGGCGGCGCCACAGGTAGGACAGTTTCCAGTCGAAGGTATTGAAGGTAACGGCGGGGGCAAAATTGGGGTCGGTCCGTAGCCCGGCGAGCAATTCGGTAAAGTTTTCTTCCCGCAAAAAATCCTCGGTCCCGTTGAGGGGAATGCTGATGCGGTCGATCGAATAGGAAAAGGAGGCTTTGGTTTGGCCCACGAGTGCTTTGGGCCAGGCGCGTTTGCGGAAGGGGACGATCAATCCGGGCTTGGACAAGGCCAGCTGAATTTCCTGTTGGACGCGCGAGGCGATATTGGCGACCAGGGGAAAGTTGTACTGTCCGTTGAAGCTGACGCGCAGGCGTTCGGCGCCCCGGAACAGATTGCGGTCCAGGTAAGTGGCGGTAATTTCGGGACCGGCGTAGAGCCCCGCACTCAGGGAGCCCCCGACGGAGCCTTCGACGGTTTTCAACTGGCGGGGCCGCAGCTTGATGCGGACGTCGAGGAGGCTGTCGGACTGGGGAGCCGCTTCGAATTGGACTTCGACGAATTGATAGGTCTGGAGAAAGGATAAGCGCTCCAGGGTAGCCCGGTGATCGGTCGTCGAATAGTATTGGCCCGCCCGGAGGAGGATGGCCTCGCGGAGGGCCGCGGGCCGCAGCAATTCGCGGGACGAGAGGATGGTCAGGCCATCGTACTGGAGGGTGTCCCGGGCTTGGGGACGGTTTTTATCAAAATCCAAGTCGGGGTATACGACGATTTGACGGATGGTTTGGCGGGGCAGGTGGGTGGAGTCGACGTTCGGCTTGAGAGCCAGTTCGAGTTGCACCTCGCGCCCGCCGCCCAGGGTATCGGCCCGAAATTTTAGGTAATCGCTGCGAAAGAGGTAGTGCCCCTGGCGGCGGAGGGCGGTGGTGATGCGTTCGCGTTCCCGCTTGAGCAAGTCGAGCTGGTAGGGGTCGCCCAAGCGCAGGAGGCT
>ERZ1740065.1457-NODE-1457-length-14164-cov-16.099440_pt1 | contig 14164 bp, 8 predicted proteins | sample MGYA00581738_ERZ1740065 | MGnify/ENA primary metagenome ERZ1740065 (study PRJEB43018, sample SAMN04849749) | marine metagenome | isolation source: floating plastic debris | place: Pacific Ocean | collected 2008-09-01 | study: EMG produced TPA metagenomics...
ATGCTGGACGTACAGCTGAAATGGGCAGTCATCAGGTTACCATAGCAACAATGCTACCGGTAGATAGAAACTGGTAAACTGAAGTAATGGACATTGTTTTCCGCATGGAGAAAGAGAAGCTTCACGAATGGTGTAATCAACTTCCAGCGAATTAAATTAGTTTTTTGGAAGAGTGGGAAAATAGAGGTTTGCTCAGCTCTTGACGCTGTCCTCAAATAGTTCAAATACCTGCTCACTAGAACTAACCCTTTGATAAACGCCTGAATTGTGAGCAATGTGACCTTGACATTGACTACTACCGACCTGAGTGTGGGCACCCAGAATTGTGCCTTTTTCACCGCTCATGAGAGAGGTAGGATAATGCTTTGAGATGGTAAGTTTTCTATGAGTAAGGGAGGTGTGTCTAAAATTTGAGATAGCAAGTTTAGAAACTTCGACGTTGCCGCTCGGGTGAGGGAATTGACAACAAACCCCAAGTTAAGCAACAGACAGGCATTCATCTGTCTCATTAAGCAACTGCGCTCCGTATCAAAAGAGCCATGGCATTTTTACTATAAGCCACTGCCATAGAGGATCTTTTTTCGTGCAAGATCGGGGAGAACTTAGTGGAGACGACAAGTGGAGACAACTCACTTTCTAGCTCTTGCCTGAATCCAAAGATACAGAATAAAGTCGATAATGTGAGATCGGTGCAATCGTTCTGAAAGAAATGAATATTAATGGGATATGATTGTGTGAATTGTGTCATCTCTTGAGGTATGGGAAGTAACTTCAGCAGTTACTTTATGGCCTGTGCCTACATGTCGGAAGACTTTCTTTTCATAGCTGTCGAAGTTAGCCAACAAGATAACGCATCCCCACATTTCAGAAGACTCTCATAGCTGTCAAAGTTTGCCTTCAAAAAACATACGACACAGCGTACAACTGCCTGCCTTTGGGAGTTCATTCAGTACTCAGTACTTATGAGTGCTTCTCAGGCATGCAAACAACATTTCACAACTTCCTGTCCATCTTTTGTTGACGGTTTCAAATCCGGATTCAATTTTGTGAACATAACTGTCCCTTATTGCAACATATCAGCGGGTGTAGGATGTGTAGGGTGTCTTTGGAACACAACTGTCTCACATATTATTCTGCATTAGCATTTCCAGCCAGGCTGGTACAGAGGCGTGTGATTCATCTGCTCCCATTTCCAGTTTCCCATATTCAACGCTTGATCGCAAAATCAACGTAAATATTCTGCTCCATTGAACACTGCAGAACACACAGTTCAGCAATTGACCAATCAGACAACACTTCACGCTTCGAGTGAGTGGATGTTTTACATACGAGACAAGGTTCGGTGGTTAAGCTTGTGAGTTTGCGCCCACTGTGAGCTGTTTTTAGTTTGACGTAGAACTTTTAAAGTACATATTGTGACCTGTGCTGACATAATCAATAAATAGGCGGCTTTTTGAAGTGGTCAGAAATTCAAAATAAAGTTAAAAAACTGAGCAGAATATCCAATATGTTACCCATTTCGCAGAGGCCGAACATGCCTTCACTAAAACGTCAATATCTCGAGAAGTAAGAAAGCTAGAACATTGGGACAAAGCTCATTCTGAAGAGGAGGAACAGCTACATCTATTTCTTATACAGACAGGAAACCACCAAAGCCGCCTCTTTATCGATTATGACAGCACAGGTCACATATTTTCTGTCGGGTCCTAGGAAACATTCCGAGTAGTTTCAGGAGCTTTAGAGATTCCAACAGAGGATTTGTAGAGATGTGCCAGTAATCTTCCTCCTCATGGAATCGGAGACATCGGCGATCGATGTAAATATGAACTATGTCCTCAGTTCATTCCGGCGAAAATTGGGATAGGCCATAACCTTCTTCACTTTTCAAATTATGATACATCAGTTACTAGCATTCTTTGCCCTATTCCCTTCCTAATTACTCAGAAAAACAATAAACAGACAAATATTTGATTCATAGGAAGGGGAGATGTTTGATGGATGGTATCAGAGTGTGCAACATATACCGTGGCGTATATTAGACAAACAGCATCAGAATGATCAACATTCAGCCATATCTCTTCTCTAGTTCTCTCACATAACTCACATGCCTTCATGATGACGTAGTGCAATGAATTCCAGCATGCGTTCTGACTCATGTCACACTACAAGCTCATACTGGTATTGAGAGAACGTTTTTTACCTCTTTGTCTGGAGGATATGGGCCTGTGTGAATGCATACAGCAAGCTGGATTTTCAGCATCAGAATTCTAATATCAATTTGCAGGCAGTGAATATGATAATAGTGTATATCAGATCTAATTGAGCTGCCACAGCTGACATGTAATCTCTCCTATGGTAATATTAACCACATTGGCCGATTGCAGGTCCATCATTAATTCATTAGAGGCTAGTGTGAGTAGAAGATATACTTTGAGGGGCGTGGCAAGCACTTCCCACATCAGTGTCAGATGCAGCTTCACAGGTTTAGCCTCCCTAACTATTTTTGACATATTTTCCTCTTCTATCAGCAGAAGTTCCAGTTTCAAAACAATACTTTTGTGCAGGTACTAAAGCCGATACTATGTGCGGACTGAAATAGCACAGAAGTAGCTCATGCATAGCACTGATGCATGACACGGTCCTACTGCCGACAGGAGATTAAAAACTGCTGTTTTTTTATTTCCGTGCTTCAACAATTGAAAACTGTGTCGATAGCTCACCATGACAGAATCCTGAACTAATGCTACTAATGCATCTCTTTGGTTAGCTTAGTCATCTCCTGTTCAATTGTACTGTCACACAGCCCGCTGGTAAAATAAGTCACCAGCAGCAGCTCCTCCACACTTGTCACTTGAATATCCCAATTCGAGAGAGGCAGATTTGTGCATAGGGTATTACCCAGTGCATGAATCATTCATGTTTGCCTTCAGTGATCAATACATTACAGCTAGTCAGTTCATGCATTAATCAAAGTGTGAGGATTTAAAATGTCAGAAAGATGGACATTTGATTCATGCTGTGGGTGATGGAAGGTATATAAGCCGTCCGCGAGAGAAACAGAGTCACAGACGGCACACACTTAGATCTCTCCAACTGTACAAGTTTTGAAACTGAAAACTCACAACTATCAGTAAGTACAGGCACTGACAAGCACCTGCTTCTCGTATGAGAAAAGCTTCCTATCCATAGCTATCATGTTACAATATATTACTATAGTAATTATATTTTCTTCATAACAACTCATCCTATTGTTGGGAGAGTCTCATATATCACCATTTATTCGCTGCAAGCTGCTCACCACCAATCTGTCCTTTACAGACGTACATCATGGGCCATCTAGGAAGAACTTGCGATGAAATCTCAGCTGCTATCAACAACTCAGACAATCAAACACCCGTAATCCACCTCTCAGGGGCGATGGATGCTGGAGCAGCTTTCGAACTCAGCCATCAAATATCCTCAGTTGTTACAGTATCATCACATGTAGAGGGTTTCGTGACGTATTGTCGGTTCGACAACTCTGAGAGCAGTTAACAGTAATTTCTTTGAGCCAGCTGTTGCTCCAGTACGGAGAGCTTTCCTACAATCTAGTCTCCAATAGTTAATCACTGAAAATGCTATTTTTATAAGTTATAAGGCAACCATCAACTACCCTGGTTCAGTTTGTAATGTCCTTCAACTTCAATAAAACTTTTCTGCAAGTGTTATATACAGTCTATTATTTATTTGGTTTATTGACATGTTGTGGCAGTAATTGAAGAAGAAACTACACACCTGTTAGGAACATAGGCAAACTTTATACCCGATGTCCCATACATGAACACAGTTGAGTACCTGAGATCAGCGAGCCTGGAACGGAATATCTGTAGAGAAATGGGAGTTCACTTGAAACTAAATTTCCTGTATTTGTGTCACAGTTTTACATTCGACCTGTAGTCATGCCAATCGTGCGGACACCACATGCGTTCAAAATGGTATTCCAAAGACTGGTCTTACTATTATTCAGTAGTGAATACATAGATAGGTATCAGTGATGTGATGCTACCTTCATAGTATTACACATACCCATGATCTGTTACTATTTAGCAAGCTGTCAGACTATCTAGCTCTCTCCAGCAGTCTAACTATACAACCTGCAGGTAGCTGTTGCTGAGAACCATTTCCCACGGAGTGAAGCAATTTTCGGCCTCATTTCGCTCAAACAATGGAGAACATGGACACGCTGAAGGGGGTTTCATCCCCCAGCCTTGGATTAAGAATATCACAGCGTCCTGATAATTCAGAAGTTGAAGGATAACAAAGTTGATCGTCAGACTTAATCAAGATCTGCTATCCTCACACTGGAGGAATGAAACTTGAATACTTAGTCTTCTTGCCATAGAGCTCTTATGGCCTTTGAGTGAGCAACAGCAGATTCATTTCATCTGAACAAATTCGGGCGTAAAAAGATATTACCAAACAGGGAAATTCTATTAGTGCATGAAAAACAAGGAAACAAGATCTGTACCTGCTGTGCCATAGACGAGCAAGTCAAGATAATTTGATTCATGGAGGTGTGTGATGAATGGTATCAATGCACGCAGCGCTAGTCTTCATATGTGACGGAGAAATCAATTAATATTATTTGGCACGTGGCCGTCTTGATTGATGGCTGTCAATTCATACTTTGTTCAGTCATGGCAGCAACGTACCGTCGCTTGCAGCAATTATTCCCACCCTCAGCAGTGCCAAAGGTTTCAAATAGACATGCTGTATGGTGTCCCATGAAACTCTCTGCTCCAGTATAAGAACGAATGCCCTACTTGGTGTCAGCAAACTGAAAAAGAATGTTTTGAAAAAATCTAATGAGCTTTCTCAGATTTCACCGCAACTCCATACCTGCTGTAAGACATCAATGGTATCTACTGGCAATTAATTTTACCTTCTGGTACTCATATAATATACGAGTACTAATGAGTAAAATAATTTTATAAAGTCAATTGACTGTTGCGTACTTTGAGATAATATAACCGACTTGGTCGTTTCTGTCGACGGTTTAAATTTTTAAAATTCATTTTCATTCATGATTGCGCTGCTCAATAACAAACACCTCGTAGTTAAATTAAATACGATTAGTGCTCTTTCCATACTACTAGCAGACAAAGCAGCTGTGGTTTTGGTACAAGCAGGATAAGTTCTTTTACTCATCTGCCTGTGAAGACTCTTTGAATGTATCACTCATCATTGTCTTTATCTGAGCTCAACATTATCGGCTATAAATGCGTTACTGTTAGGAGTTTCCCAATGAGTGGAATTACCACCATATGCCTGCAGTACTGGTACCTCTGGTAGAGCTAATAGCGTGACATTGGCTGAATGCCATCATTCCGTCTAAACAGTCAATTATCACATATCAATCATTAAAGTACAAGTGGTCAAACGTCGAGTGTAGAAACCGTGAGTAGAATCCAGTCGTGAATCAGATCACTGATTTGACTGCTGATGCTAATGTGGAAGGAGATTTGAATGAATTCTGTGCTAATTTTATTTCACATACTCATATCCAACCCTCACAGACAAAAACATCCGTGACCAGAACTTGGCCACATAATGGAGGTACTAACCAGTAACATGGTATGTTCTTGAAAAAATTGTGACTTGATGACGTATTTCAGACAACGCTGAAACTTGGCCAAAAGCCGGCAAGCAATCATTTAATTAAGAACCAGTACTTTACCACACGATGGCGGCACCAGTCAGTAACGAGGTCATCTTTTGACAACAGCTTAGTTATACTGTCATGATCATGTTATAGAGAGGATTCAAACATCTCCACATATTATAGAGCATTGACGAAAAGCCCGAAGTGAGTCTGGACCTGTCGCTTTGACCCGCTGATGAATTTGTTACACTAACCTGCATGATCCAGTTCATCAAAACAGGTTTGGCTGCGTGTCTCTGACTATGGATCTATTAATAGCAGACGGGTGGAGCTTTCCCACATGAATATTTCTGTGTTTGCATGTCGGGTAATTATGCAAGAATAGTAATCAACATAAGATATTCAGGTAGTAATTCTGGCCTAATTCGTTGGTCAGTGCTCTATTTCTAGTCACGCCATTAATTCCTCAACGGAACTCTCCAAACCAAGAGTCAGATGCCACTCGATAGGAAATGGCAACCGGTCACAAGTAACCCGTTTATCAAATCAGAGTCGAACGCTCCTCGTCGACATCAAATACAATCTGCACCAGTAAACCCTCATCTATTGTGGACAAAGCGTTGTCTCACTTAGCTTTTCCACTAACTTTAAACAGGTGTGCATGTATTACAACTATATCGGGAGGTGATACATACCGTTAAATACGATGAACCGTGTGGGTTTATGTCATTTTATGGGTAAGCAATAATGGCGTCTGACTGTTGAGTGCAGCATATGCTACTGATCAATGTAGCAGCTGAGCAAGAGACTCTCCCTCATACATTGTCCAGTAATGTGTATAGAATTCACCAACAGATGTCACTAATAGTGCTTTGAGTTCACTCGATGTCAAAGCACTCTCTCCATGAGTCATTGGTGCTTGTTTGTGGAAACCGTTACGCTACGACGAATTATTTTACTCGCCTTGCAACATATGCGGGTGTAAAACGCCGGACATGCGGACGAGTGATTCACACTAGGCTTGACAATGGGCGTATATAAAGAGGCTGCAGCAGATGTAGAGTCACAGACCACACAGAGATCCATCTCGTACTCAAGCATTTACATCTGACAACTGCAAACTAGGTAAGTAAAAAAGGCCGTATATAACTTCTCTAACTGCTATACTATTCTCTGCAATTGTTATAATTCATCAATTATATTCCTATGAATGTCACTTCATCTTGAGATCTTCTCCATCTATCAAGCAAGTCATGGGTAGCTTTATTCCATCAACCCTTTCGTTGCAGATACATCATGGGCCACCTGGGAAGAACTTGTGACGAAATCTCCTCTGCCTTCAACAGCTTTGATCGCAACGAAGCACCTGGCTTCCAGATCCTGGCGGCTATGATGAACCCTGCAGAGGCCATAGAATGTGGCTGGTCTGTTTCATCATTTGCGGGATCGTCACGCGTCCAGCATTCCAACGAGCGACAGGGGTGCACAAACAGTAGAGTGATGACTCAGTGACCAAACTCTATCCTCTCCTACCAATCATATAAATATCTCGCACAAATTTACTCTCTTCATGAAGTCGAGCGAACACTAATTACCTACATCTTTATCAATATTAATGTTATTCGATTGTTCTCATCTAGTCTTTTCTCCTGTGATTTTCAGCAGTTTTATCCGTCTACAATAGAATGTGTCCCACAAAGGTTTTCTATCTCTTGATTCTCTCCAGTTTTTACTTCACAATAACAGGTAGCAGTCACAATAATATTGTCTCTCATACTCGCATCAACGTACCGCTGGATAGACTTTTGTGAGAAAGGCTCTGAAAATGCGCCGAATCTAGATAGACGTAAGGGAGAAATAACTCCATAGGATCAGGACAGCCCTTCAAGAGTGAAGCACCATAAATAGAATAAATGGTAAATGGCACAAAGTTTTTTGCCTTCTTCTTGTAATGCCTATAAGATATTAGGTTTCAATTGACTGTTACGCAAGTCAGTGTTGGTCGGGCAGAATTGTCGACCATCGAATGGTTATTACCATATTTAGCCAAGTTGGCATGGTAACGTGGTTCTTCAACAAGACCATCAGGTCTAATTTATTCTCCCAGTACATTAGTTACATACTGGTATGTGCACCGCAAGGGTATGCATTGCTGTTCAATGAAGGTCTACGCATAGAGATGTGTCTAGACTGCATTATATGGAAACACGGAACCGCAACTGAATGACCTCAAAAACATTACCAGGAAAATGCGTTAAAGTACCTCCATTGTGAAAGAATAGCTGGCCTCAACTCGTAGCTGTCATCATATAAGTCCTTAGCTATGCCTGAAAGGCCTGCTTGTGCCTTTGAATACGTAAGTGATAAAGTTCCTCATCTCATCAGAATTACTTATATCGCATTGGCGGCGAATTTGAGATATGGTTTAACTACACAATCTCAATGATGTAGAACAGAACCTGAGTGGTAACAAACACCAAGTTAAGACAGGTATTCATCTGTCTCAAAAAGCAACTGCGCTCCGTATCAAAAGGACATTGACACTTCTTATGTACATCACTGTCAGAGATGATATTTATTCGTGCTAGATCAGAGAGAACTAAGTGGAGATGAAAAATGGAGATAACTCACTTTCCACCCCTTGGCTAAATGGAAAGCTGCAGAATGAGACCGAGAATGCTACCGTCCTGAAAGAAATTAATATTAATGGGATATAATTGTGTAAATTGTAATATTTCTTGAGGGATTGAAACTAACTTTACCTGTCACCTTATGGGCTGCGCCTACATGTCAGAAGACTTTCATAGCTGTCGAAGTCAGCCTATAAGATAAAATTCGACATGACGTACAACTTCTTGCCTTTAAGAGGTCATTCAGTATTTAGTACACGTACCATTTGCAAGTGCTTCTCACACATGCAAACAACATTTCAAAACATTTCACAACATCCTGTCCATCTGCTGTTGACGATTTCCTGTCAACATTTGACTTTGTTAACGTAACTATCACTTATTGCAACATATCAGCCGATCTATGATCTTTGTAACGTAACTATTTCACATATTATTCTGCATTAGCATCTCCAGCCAGGCTGGTATAGAGACAAACCATTCATCTGCTCCCATTTCCAGTTTCCCATATTCAACATTTGATCGCAAAATCAAAGTGAATACTCTGCTCCATTGAACACTGTAGAATACACAACTCAGCAATTGACCAATCAGACAACACTTCACGCTTCGTTTGAGTGGATATTTTACATGTAAGACGAGGTTCGGTGGTTAAGCTTGTGGGTTTGTGCCCGCTGTGAGCTTATCTTACTTTTATCTTGGTCTTACTCTTACAACCCAGGAAATGAGGAGCTGTCTCAAAGGCTAAGCTTCCTGGTGAACCTCATTGAGGGAAAACACTTATATAACATTAGATTTGCCCTGGGATACTGACTGACCCCCTCCCCCCCAACCCCCTGACCGAGGGCGTTGCCCCTGGACCCCAGCAGAGCCTAGGCGGCCCCTGGACCCCAGCCTGCCCGGGTAACATACTTGCAAAGTCTACTCCCTGCAGAATCTTATTTGCATGGTTTATCTACATGACGCGGCAGTGTTTGAAGAAAAAACTACATTCCTGTAAAGGTGGATTCACACCGTGCCAATTCACCCAGTCGATCAGTACTGGCCAACTGAAAGCCTATTGTGAACTCTCATCCTGAGTGAAACAGAAAGAACCTGGTCGGCTGCTACAAATCTTGGCTATCTGCCAGTACTGATTGGCTGGCTGAACCGCGTTAGTGTGAATCTACCGTAAAGAAGGCAGGTATATTTCATACCTTATTTACCATGCTTGAACACCACTGCATATCTGAGATCAGCAGGCCAAGAACGGAAGAACCGCAGACAAATGGGAGTTTAATTGAAACTACATTTTCTGCAGTTCCCTCAAGATATTGTGCAAGAATCACATGTGTTCAAAACGGTATTTCAAAGACTGGTCCTACTGATTTTCAGTGACAGATATATAGATAGATATGAGTGATACGATAGTACCAGCGCAGTATTACGCAGACTGTTTCCGGCTACTAGTTAGCAAGCTGTGAGACGATCTAGCTGTCTCCAGCAGTCTAACTCTACAAGCCGCAGGTAGCTGTTGTTGAGAACCATTTCCCACGGAGTGAAGCAATTTTCGTCCCCATTTTGCCCAAACAATGGAGTACATGGACACGCTAAAGGGGGTTTCATCCCCCAGGCTTGGATTAAGAATATCACAGCGTCCTGATAATTCAGAAGTTGAAGGATAACAAAGTTGATCGTCAGACTTAATCAAGATCTGCTATCCTTACACTGGAGGAATGATACTTACATACTTAGCCTTCTGACCATGGAGCTCTTTTGGCCTTTGCATGAACAACAGCAGTTCAGTTGCCCAAAACAGCAGCAATGCTGAAGTTATCAGAGTAGGAGAATCCCCTAGGCTATTCACTGGAATTTCGGTTGTTTACAATTCTGACCAAAAGCTTGGAGAGGTGTATCCATGCCAACGCGGGTTTGTATTAGTTCATGTCACGTCATGTGTGACGAATTTCGCTACAAGCGTCTTGCAGGGCTGCTCATAAATATGGTGAATGCCTTTGCATCCTCATACAGAGACACCACGACCTTATGGCCAATAGTTGAGCAATAGGTGAATGCATCATTTCGTGTAGCAGTGCGCGTATAACCTACCAAACATTAAATGACATACATGTACTTGAATTCTAGGATGTGACATCTTTTATTTTCTTTTTTCTTTTTTGTTTATTCATTTATCATCATACTTTATATTTATATTTCTTAACATGCATTTGGCATCAGGTCACAGAGTTGAGGTTACGTCACTTAGTTGATGCTATGTCACAGAGTTGAGGTTATGTCACGGAGTTGAGGTTATGTCACAGAGTTGATGTTATGTCACAGACACAACTGCACTTACTTTACTGCCACTAAGATCATAGTTTTAATTGCTGAATAATTGGTCAGAGTTCTCAGAATCGATTATACAGTCCCGTCAACAGACGCAGGTTGTCCTTCAGACAGCTAGAAGTTAACAATTTCTACATCAGTCAAAGAACGTCTTGATGAGCCGCCGATATGGTTTAGGAGAGGTTTAAACTCACTGGTGGAGCCTTGATTGTGCTCTGTAATATTTTAAATTTTAAATTTTTATGTTATTCAAGAATATTGAGTCAACGGAAAATTATTTTACTCCCTATTGAGAGACAGGCCAGTCATGAAAGTGCCAGCACTCGAGTGCATAGCAAAAGCCAGCTAAACTGCTGCGAAAGCATATTAAATGCCAACCATAACTACGCAATACTATGTCATACTGATGCTTTGACGGCCTATGGAGAGAAAGGAACTAAAAAATTTCAATACCCCAAAATTTGAAAGACTAAAGTCTGTTGGGCATTGCTCGCTACTGGTCACACCACGTATAAATGAGACAGAAAAGGAATACTTTATTTTCTTACAGTTAACGTAGAAAATGAAACAAAAACGTCTCAACGAGAGTAGTGATTGACTATTCAATAAATTATGGCGAGCCAGATAATGAGGATTAGTGACAAGTTCGTTTGGTAAAGGAAGTCCGTCAGTGAAGAAACATCAGGTAATTCCTTCGATCAACAATCTTTACTGAGAATTTAGCCTGCAGTTGGCAAACTCATGTTGGCTTGTGAGGCACTCCACATTTGGTGAAACCATGGCGGACAACACCTGATGATTGAATTCTGTAGTTCCTCTGATATCCATCGCACCTGGTAGGTAGAGGACTGGCCCATGACTGTCAGCCGATCCGTCGATGGCAGCGGAGACCTCATCGCAAGTTCTTCCTAGATGGCCCATGATGTACGTCTGCAATGATTGTCAAGGTAGATGGGTTCCAAAGTTACAATTTCTATTCTCAAAGTATTGCAAATACATACATTTCTACCAGAGAATCGAAATGCTTGAACATTGAACAGCCACAACGACACAAACCTACTACACAATAAGCGGGTACTTGACAGTGGTTGTACTTACCGAGCTATAAACAGTCTGATAATCAGTGATAGTATTAGAGTTATCTGTGTGTGGTCTGTGACTCTGCCTCTGCTGAGGGCTCCTTATATACACTTGTACCTCCCACCAAGCGCTGCGTGAGTCACATGATGAGATGTTTGGAGTAAATCTGCATGTTTTGCAAAATGAGGAAAGTAATCACACGTAGCGTAGTGTTAGCCACAAACAGACGTGAATGACTCAACGAGAAATAGAGAGTGTTCTGACATCAAGGGGTGTTGACAGGTTCTATGAACCAAACTGAAATAAGTATCTGCAAATACATTGCAGCCGTGGCCTCAGTAATTAAATCAAGTTTCCGGTGTACCCAATGCTGGACGTACAGCTGAAATGGGCAGTCATCAGGTTACCATAGCAACAATGCTGCCGGTAGATACAAACTGGTAAAGTGAAGCAACATATCTCGTCTTCTAAATGGAGAAAAACAAACTTCAGGAATGATGTAATCAAATTCCAGCCGATTAATTTAGTTTTTTTCACGGGTGGGAAAACAGAGGTTTGCTCAGTTCTTCATGTCATCCTCGTATTGTTCAAATACCTGCTTACTAGAACTAACTCGCCTGAACTGGCAGCAATATGACCTTGACATTGACCAGTACTGACCTGAGTGTGGGGACCCAGAATTGTGTCTTTGTCACTGCTTGTGAGAGAGGTAGAATATTGCTTTGAGATGGTAAATTTTCTGTGAGTAAGGGGCGATGTCTAAAATTTGAGAAAGCAAGTTTAGAAACTTCGACGTTGCCGCTCGGGTGAGAAAGAAAATCAATAGGAGAGTGAAATAAAACCAGGTCTGCTTCTGCCTCTGAATGCATAAGTGATCAAGTTTGTCATATCGCCAGAATTACTTTTAATGCATTGGCAGTGAATTTGAGATACGGTTTAACTACACAATCTCAATGACGTAGAACAGCACCTGTTAAACAGAACCCTAAGTTAAGCAATAGACAGGCATTCATCTGTCTCAAAAAGCAACTGCGCTCCGTATCAAAAGGACATTGACACTTCTTATGTACATCACTGTCAGAGATGATATTTATTCGTGCTAGATCAGAGAGAACTAAGTGGAGATGAAAAATGGAGATAACTCACTTTCCACCCCTTGGCTAAATGGAAAGCTGCAGAATGAGACCGAGAATGCTACCGTCCTGAAAGAAATTAATATTAATGGGATATAATTGAGTGAATTGTAACATTTCTTGAGGTATGGGAAGTAACTTCAGCAGTTACTATATGGCCGATGCCTACATGTCGGAAAACTTTCTTCTCATAGCTGTCGAAGTTAGCCTACAAAATAATATGCGACATGGCGTACAACTTCCTGCCTTTAAGAGTTCATTAGGTACTTAGTACTTACTATTAGTGAGTGCTTCTCAGGCATGCAAACAACATTTCACAACTTCCTGTCCATCTTTTGTTGACGATTTCCAATCCAGATTTCATTTTGCGAACATAACTGTCCCTTATTGCAGCATATCAGCTGGTCCAGGATCTTCGGAACATAACTGTTTCACATATTATTCTACATTAGCATCTCTAGCCAGTCTCATACAGGCGTGTGATTCATCTGCTCCCATTTCCCATATCCAACGCTTGATCGCGCAATTAACGTTAATATTCTGGTCCAGTGAACACTGAAGAATACACAATTCAGCAAAAGACCAATCAGACAACACTTCATGCTTCGGTTGAGTAGATGTTTTACATACGAGACAAGGTTTAGTCGTTAAGCTTGTGGGTTTGCGCCCACTATGAGCTATTTTTACTTTCACTGTCCCAGTGTGGGCCGACTTATAAAACAAACCCAGGAGATGAGGAGCTACCTCAAAGGCTTAGCTTCCTGGTGAACCTCATTGAGGAAAAAAACGCTTATACAACATGATATTTGCCCTGGGATACTGACTGACTGACTGACCGACCGACCGACCAACTGACTGGTAAACTGATTGTGATGGCATGGAATTTTCAAGCCGTGAACCTTGGTGAAATAAGGAAGGACATAAACGATCAGCACCAGAATCGTTCTCAACTAATACTGTTTACCTATTTGCCAACACACTACCAAGTAATCGCTTGCATGAGCTCATCTGAAGTTGCATGCAATGGCTTAGCATCATCCGCACGTGCATCTCAGCACTCAGGTTATTGCCGCCTTAGTTGCTTGGTGGGGCGTTTCTAGAACCGAATGGGCGATGCATAGTCTGGTTCGTACTGAGGGTCTCTTCAATCACAGACATCGCAAGCAAACCAGAAGTGTGCAAGAAAGAAAACTCGACAGTTAATGCCACGGGTGCAGAGGTGTCGCCAGATACTTTAGGACATTACATGAATGTGCTTCAACATGCACTCTTAATGCTGCTGTAAATTTTGATTGATTCTAAAGCACTCTCTCTCTCTCTCTCTCTCTCCCTCCCTCCCTCCCTCCCTCCCTCCC
>ERZ1740065.1458-NODE-1458-length-14162-cov-11.185085_pt1 | contig 14162 bp, 9 predicted proteins | sample MGYA00581738_ERZ1740065 | MGnify/ENA primary metagenome ERZ1740065 (study PRJEB43018, sample SAMN04849749) | marine metagenome | isolation source: floating plastic debris | place: Pacific Ocean | collected 2008-09-01 | study: EMG produced TPA metagenomics...
AGCGGGAGTGAGCGGGAGTGAGCGGGAGTGAGCGGGAGTGAGCGCGGATAGGCGTATAGGCGCGGATAGGCGCAGATAGGTGCAGATAGGCATGGGAGCGAGCGTAAAAATTTACAGACGAATGACAAACCCAGGAATTTGTATCGGTATACGTTTTGGTAGTTGTATTGGCATTATTTCTGGTATTGGTATTGGTATGGGTACTGGTATTGGTATTGGTATTGGTGTGGGTGCTGGTATTTTGGTACAAAGGAGTAAAGCATCACTATTAGTCAAATCCTTTATTGCCTCAAGTAGGTAAAATTGCGCCACACGCTGGTTGATTAGTAAAGAGTTTGCTTTTTCATATACTGTTACGACCACAGAACTCAGCACATCACATAACACTGAAACATCTTTCTGCTCAAACACGCCTGAACGACTCTCTGGTGGGAGATAATGGGTATTGGGGTGTGTGATTTGGACTTATAGCATCACTTACTGGATTTACTTTGCATTGTTTCATATTGATCATTGCAGATAAGAAGATAGTACCTCCTCTAGAATATCCTCAACAGGATAGCAGCAATAGACAGCAGCCACAATCCGATAACGTAGGCACAGACAACAACGAGCAATCCAACACAAATGATCCTTCACCTGTCTAAGTAACTGGCATGCTCAACCCTCATTGCTTACTCATGGCAATACCATTGTCACTTATTGGCTGTTGGAAATGAACTCAAGATACTGTGGAACGGAAAAATTAAGCAAGCTGAAGCATGTAGTGATTAGAAAGAAATCACTAACAATAGGTGCAGCTGAGTTTCCATTGGAGTTGTCACATCATGACAACTTTTTTGGGCATTTATATCGTTATTGACTGAAGTTTTCACATGATTGCAGTCATGTTTATGGCCTTGTTGATCTTCAATTTTTGTTAATGAAGTACTCTCATTCCGTTTTCTGAATGGACTTCGTCCACCAATGCTGAGAATTTTCCTCACTCTCATACTCATTTCTACACATCCCTCAGCCAAAAAACCCGTGTAGGTATTTTCCGACCAATGGCTATTGCGTTTGGCAAATTATTTTTATTGGCATTTGTTGCTAGGCTATGCAATGTGACCTACATGCACTCCTTAACAAGATAACTCTCACTTAGTATACAAGCACGCAAGACAGAGAAGATTGGCTGTATTGATGAGGGCTTGAAGAGTATGAAGTATTGCCCCTGTTGTTGTTTATCAGAATTTCTAACAATACCTGATATACTCACAGTTTTGCTGCTATTTTACGATCATTCATGGGCATCTGTTGGCTGATTCTGGTAGCCATATGTCTATTATCCTTCCTTCTGCCATGTTTTACGGCACATTTCTAGAGAAAATAAGCAGTGTGGAAGTCAATATCATTGTACCTAACTGTGAGTGGATGATCAACCGTCACATACGGTTACAAGTGTCACAAAATAGTGTAAAGTTTTCCCAGACATTTTTCCAAAAAAGGAGAAAACTTCTACTATTCCTTGAAAATTCTGATATAGGTAAAACAGCAACTCCGTGCCTGCCATACCTATTGGCCCGGCCTTGCTGTCACTTCCTTCTCCACCACTGTCCTCACTACCGCTACCTCATTCTTCTCCATCCTCATCTCCACTACTGTCGCTGCCTGCTCCACTACTTTACCGCCTACCGCTATCATAAGCCGAGAGTTTGTTAAGTTGTACCACTTTCATTGATCTGCTTCGTCCAATGTAGAGAGCATCTCTAGACTTAAGGGCTGATAGAGCTGGGTAAGGCAGGCACTCAGCATCCATACCAGACTCATCAAATTTTTGATCAGGCGATGATACCACTGCTGTGCACATGGAAGTAGCTTAATTATGTGAAAGAGAGATCATACGAATTCTGCTGGCGATGGAATCTGTCACAACGAGAGTATCATTATCCAGTCTATCAATGCTTGTCAGAAACATGTAGTGAAAAGAAAGGATATTGCCATGTTGAAGTCCTGGTTCTGTTGATGTGAGCACCTCAAAATTGATTCTACATCTACCAGAACCAAAGCGCAGTAAGCTAATACATAACACTGCTGACCGCTGTCGGCCATTGCTGTGTCTTTTGGTGATGGAATGTCAGTAATGAGCGCGCTTACGGTAGCAGGTTCCACGTCTACCAGTCTTATGGCATTTTTGGAGAGGTCATTGACAAGTGAGGGAGGTGCTTTTGAATTCAATTAGTGAATAGGGGATGTTAAATAGTGCATCCTGACCTTCACCATCAGTAAACCCACGTTGTGTGTGGAGTCCAACGAAAGTACTGGTTTGATTGCTAGTTCGATCAACCAATCTCACACAATGACTACTACTGTTGGCCACTACCAGGAGGAAAGTGTTCCATTGAGTGAAACGATAAATGGCATTAAATATATTAGCCTCTCCCACTCCTTTTACATAGTCAGCATCCTTAATTCTAGAGGGATGATGTCAGCTTCGAGAATCTAATTGGGCTGGGATGTGACAGACAGAGGGTGAGGAAGTGACAGACAGAGGAGTGAGTGAGTGACAGGCAAGGGGTGAAGGAGTGACGGACAGAAGATGAGGAATAACAGACAAAGGCTGAGGGATTGGCAGACGTAGGATGAGGGAGTATCAGACAGAGGGTGAGCGAGTGACAGACAGGGGGTGAGGCAGTGACAGGAAGAGAGAGAGAAAGAGAGAGAGAGAGACTACAAGTATGACGGCCATATGACCACGTAGGTCACTAGCAGTGGATAAGTAATGGACATCATTATTTTCTTTGCCACAGGACGGTTTGGTATCAAACCTTTGGCGGCTTGCGTAGGTTATCATAGTGCCGGTTTTTGTCATTCTCTTATCGATTTTCAAACTCACTCCCACTTCTATCCGTGCTTTTATCTCACACACTCTCGCGCACTTCCGCTCACCCATGCACGTGCCGATTCACAGATATGGACGGGAGAATGACAAAAGCTTTCCGGCAATGGCTGCTGTCCGTTCTTGCTATAAGCTGTAGTCGACATCATGTGAGAATTCTTCTAGACCTAACACCTTCTATCTAGGGTCAAATGTTGACAATGTAAGTAAGTAAGAGCACAAGGGAAGCAGAAAATTTAAGCGCACAAAAAATAAATTCATCTGCAGCCATTGCAGGAAGGACTCGCGTGTTAATTTCATCCAATAGGCATGACACTGTTTGCGTAGTCCAGCAATTTTTCAATAATATGAGAAGTTCTATGCCTAGTTTTTACTCTACCCGACATAAATTGAGTACTTGACGGAGGATAAATATTTACATATTGATGCCACGGTATAATATGATATCTTCAGGCATGAATTCGACAACAAACTCATCACTGATATGGTCGTCATTATTTTGGGACACGATGACCACCAATTACGCGCTTCACTCAATTGCTACTTCTGCAAGCATACAAATGCTGCATGAAGGTTCAGCAGGAGTTGGCTTGTTTTCTTATAGAATAATATAAAGCTAATATCTGGATGAAACTACCTTTCATCGGAAATCTGATCATTTTTAGCAGAGTAACCAAGATCGATCTTCGCAGTACCATCACTGGTAGTCCCCAGTAGACATGCTAACTTCCAGTCTTCAACAGTACTTCTTGAAGATTAATTTAGCTACCATTGGCCTACTTTGTTCTCCACTCTGAGTGCTCAGTGTTAGGTTATTCATGTCCGAACTCTGTGGACTGACTATTTGGTTACTTGCTATTTACAGTACTCTCATGTTGCAGTGGATGGTTTCACTGCTTCATCTGCCAGCAGCATCTGTTTGTTTACATACCTTATAATGCATCGCATCATATCCATTTCAGAACGTGGTGAGCTGAGCTTTGCTTACCACAATTTTGTCGACAGGTCTACAAGGTGTTGTAATTCTGTTCGCCCCTGACATTGATCACAAACAAATGTGAAAAGCAATTGGCGAGTGTGCTGTAGGATATATAGAGCAAGAATATGATTAGAATCATTGAACAGCCAGCCAGCGATTGTAGTTTGGTCCTACACACGCACACTTACATCTAGTTGTTACTAGTGCTGCAGATCGTTAGAAAAATTGATTGCGATTAATCTTTTGAGGAGGAAAATTAATCTCTGATTAATTGCAGTTTTAATCGCATAGTTATCATGAACAAGAGCCTGTGATTATCTGATTGGCGTATGAAAGGTATTACTTATGAACCAGACACAGAAATACGCTGCAATGAGAAACAAAATGGAGGAATGTGATCCGCACATGGTTAGAATCAGTACAAGTTTCAAATATTATCTAAGAATCTTTCAACCAGCAACTTTGTGACAATAACATATTTACATTATCCGGTTTCAGGCAATTACGCTTCTTTGAGACCAGTTCTCCAGCTGCTGAGAATAAGTGCTCTACTGGCACTGCTGAGTCTGGTATACAGAGATAATTCTTAGCAAGCTTAGACAGCCTGGCGTAGCTCGCTGTGTTTGCTTTCCAGAATTCAAAAGGACATTTCGATGTGTCTGGTTCAGCTGGAATCGCTTTGTACAGACAAAGTTCATATTCATATCCACCCCCTTGTCCACCTTCTGGCCGGCTGCACCCCTCACCATCATCACTGTCAGAGTCGAAACAAAACATCTTGCTGACTTTAGCCGAAAGTTCAGGAATATGATCACTTTCAGTGTCATCCTTGAGCAGATTCTCTATCAAGTTCCAAACAGTAGATCGCTTTTCTCTTGGCAAACACTTCAAGGACTTAAATCTTGGGTCTAGAGCCGTTGCAACATGTAGTATGCCATTGTCTTCTATCTTCTTCTGACAGCACATCATATCAGTATGCAACCCTTCTTTAAATCTGCAAGAGTACCCTGGGTCTTCATCAGTGACCGTCATCTCTCTTCTCAGAAAAGCGACCAGTGGTAGAACGACTGATAAAGTTACATACTTCTCCCCACCAAGCAATGTAGTGGCTTGCTCGCACGGCTTCAGTAGCTTTTTCAACCTGTTGAGTTTTTCCCATTCAGCATCACTAGGAAGTTACAGGGAATGCGGATGATCACAGACACAGGAGATACAGCATCCTTGTTGTCAAGCAATCGAGTGATCATAGCCAATGTCGATCCCCATCTTGTAGTGACAGAAATGCATGAGCCAAGGTCAAGGATAATTGAAGCTAATTAATTAAAAAACAGAAGTACTAGTCTCTGTGGTTTATCGGCTTGATAATCTTTTAGGGCAGCAGTTCGAACACTTGAATGCTTGAAGTGTCCAACAATCTTCCGACATTTCGAGAGCACTCTATCAATGCCACATTCTTTTAGTGCATGATTCACAGAGAGCTGTAATTTATGTGCCATACACGGCATACGCTGTTTCTCAAGCAGCTATACAGCTTTCACCATGTTACCAGCATTATCTGTGCACAAGCACTTGACCTTGCTTCTACCTAGGTCCCATTGGCTCAGTAGCTGGTTCACTTGATGGCAGATATTTCCCGCAGTGTGGGACTCAGAGCAGTGGTCTATTCCCAAAGTGATGCTCTCAAGCTGCCGTGACGTATTCAGTATTATAGCAGACACTCGAACATAACTTTCTTGAGTGATAGAAGTCCTTTCAGCTGCCTCTTGATGCTTGTGACTTTTGACTGATAGAGGTCAATGATTCTTGCGTTGACAGTTGGCTGTGATGGTAACTCATATTCCATATTGCCAGTAGCCAATCACAGGACATTCATCAGATCCGAATCATCAACAATGGATACTGGTCTTGTATCTTTAGCAATCCATTCAGATAAGGCTTTGATCAGAGCAAACTCTTCTTCTCTGGTTGTCTTTCGTTTAAAAAACCTTCAAGTGTGGCTTGCTGCCCAGTGGATCTGCTTTGCTGTGGTTCACTCTTCTTGTTTGCCGGTAGTAAATGGGTGTTTGCTTTGGAGATGGTATCTTAATGAGGAGCATGACCAATGGTACTTGAGCCTCGCGTTACAAACAGAGCAGATTGCTTCATCGCCTTCAATGACAAAACTGCCACCAAGAACAGTTCTCACTTTAGTAGCCATAGCAAGCAGTCGCCACGGGATATCAATTAGCAGTGCAGTATTCCGACCACAATGGGATTTCGACGAAGAAGCCAACGTATGCAGAAAATCTATTAGCAGTGCGCTAGTTTGACCACATGCCTTCAGTATGAACTGATGCAATATATTTTCAGGGCGATTAATCTGCGGCTGAAACTTTGATCGGCCTGCAAAATTGATCGTAGTTAATCGGTAATTAACGCGATTAATCTGCAGCACTAGTTGTTACTGATGCACCGAAACAGTCGGTTGAAACCATTTGATCATAGAAAAGATCAACAGTTGGAAGAGTTAAATAGAAGTGTAAATTGATCAGATGTAATGCCACTACCTTCTACAAATATTGAGTGTGATCAATCGGCTATACAGCTATATAGCTGTACAGCTACAGCCTCTGGCTGTCTGCTTTTCGAAACGCCTTCAATATGCGTCGATCAATCCGGTTACCTGCTGAGACAAGTTGGCTGAGGATGATATTGGATGTCATGTGTACTTTCATTCCACCATAAAATCTGCATTACTGAGCATGTAAGTGCAGATCTACTGTCAAAGGACTGTGATAGGAGGAGTGGTCAATTTTTACTAGGATGAAATCTATGCCATTTGTAATATTCTACTAACCCTTCTGTTTTACTTGTGTTGCATATGAAACTAGAAAATGTTGAGGAGCAATGATATGGAGGCTAGCACAGTGGCCTGGCATACGATGAACCCCAATTTGGTTTCTAACTGCAGTGGTCTCATGAACTAAATAGGCTCACGATTGCTCCAGCATCAGCCATTTCAGCATGATCGCCAACATATTTACCGGAAAAACACCCATCACAAAAAAGTCATGACCTTTGTCGGAGCAGATGAGCATGAAGGTTGCTGGTTGTAGGGTAGGATATTTTATGATATGGAATCAATTGAGTATGGCTCTTGAAAAGTCAGTTAGTGCATGCATTGCCTCTTGATGCATACAGTTCCGTGTAGGTTTTGTTGGCATGAGCAGCCAATGCGCCAAGCCATTAATACTTCAACTCGCGGGCATATGAACTCACGGTTATTTTACTTACAAACAAGCGATTACCTGCGACAAAAATAATGAAGGTGTGTACACTGGCTCCAAATCCACAAAAAAACAATCTGTGTATCGGTTGCAAGAAAGTTCTGGGTGCCCGGACAGCGTAACACCAGATTCCAGTGACTGGATTTGGAGCAAAATTCAGGTTTTGGATAGAAATCAAAATAATATACAGAGTTGTTGTCTATTGTCCATTTTTTTACCGAGGATGACAGAATAACAATAACTGACCGAAGAAATTACCACCAAAAACAAATTGTTTATTAGATCAGCTGTTGATGAATCCAACATCTATTCCACAAGCAGACCATAGCTCACATATTTTTCTACGAATGGCTGCGTGAGACAGTACACTGTGATTGCATTTGCTTGTACCAATCCAAAGGATATTTTTGTAGGTAGTAATGATTAACTTTCGTGGGATTTTACTAGCTAGGGCAATCGTTTGCTTCCTAGTCCTTTGGTAACCCATCTAACAAGTAAACAGCTAGTTATCACTCTCAGCTGTCATTCTGAGCAACAACAATGTTTCTATTCATTCATGGTCAAGCTGCACGTGTGAATTTTGAGTAGAACTTGGAAGCGGCACCGCAGAGAGAGGAGGTCGCTAGACTATGATTGACTAATCACTGGGCATGTGAGGTTAATAGCGGGAAGACTCAATCGGTCGCACTGGTCCACCGAGTGGAATCTTATTTTCGTCACGTTGTGCAAGCCTTCAATCTGCGGATGTTTTGGAGCCAGTGTAGACGTAGCTTAACTGGATTATGGGCTTCTGGCTATATGTGCAAGCAGAATGTGCAATGATCTATGCATGTTTGTTTACATATCAGAGTTGTCTGAGGATGTGACTATCGACGTTTGAAACTATTAAACTCAATCTAGCATGGTATAAAAATAGAAATGCCATCCTTTTCGGAGATGTCATGCTGAAAGGGAGTCAAAGTAGGCAGTTCAATCGCACCGATTGGAATGGCTCATAGATCTGTCACTGTTCTGCTGTACGTGATTCTCATCATCCTTAGACGGGATCCTCTGAGAGATGTCAATGGGTGAGTATATGACCACATAGGAACCGCTCAGTCACCACCCTTAACCCCTTCACTCCCTCACCATATTAGTCCGGGAACTGTTGACATGAGTCTTTATAAGCCCTTTAATCTCACCTACGTCTTTATCGATCGCTCCATAAATCACCTCTCCCAGTATCCTTCATGTCCGAAAATGTCATGTATGGAGATCTGATCCTAACTTGGTGACGAGGAAAGGTATGTGCAGAAAGGAGAGCAATGTGTTTCTTTATCTATGCAGTTTTGTAGTAGAGCTCTAATTCTGCGTATGAGCGGATAGATATTCCAATCTCTTACCGATGCAGGTCAATGCAGCTGGGAGGTTTAATCAAACTCACAGACGCCCTTCCATTTAACACCTTGCGACACATGATCGAGGAGCCAATGAATGAGGGATCTCTGCTAATGCTCACTAAGACAGGCCTGTTTCGATCCAATCTATATGGTGACATGGAAGCACTCACAGAGTGGCCACCCACCCAAAAGTAAGTATTACATGTGAATTTTAGGTTTCAGCTGGTAATAGACTAGGTGTTAAGATCTTGATAGCAGCTTGATGGCAGGAATTGTCATCCTGGCGAGATGGGGCAAAGTATGAGCACGATGGCAAAGTTGGTCTGAGGTGAGATGTGTCCGCAATCCATTTGAGCAAGATCATGTTCTAGGTGGGCAATGAAGAGGATGAAAATGACAAAATTTGATAATTACCAGCTGGGAGTGATTATTGGTAGGCTCGTTGTCTCACAAACCACCTGATATCTGATCTTATCTGATACATCAGTTGAGTTTTATGATCGTATTATGACCGTATTAGATCACAGTTGTGAATTCAGGCTAACAGGGCTGACACCGTAAAAACAGCAAAATAATCTACATCAGGTTTTATTGTTGACAATTGCTCTCGTCACACAGCTACGCAAACATCATCCCTCATCACTAAACAATCGGTTATATAGTCAAAAGACACAAGTTGCCTTTTGGACGACTTCTACTTCTACCTATTTTTATATCAGTGGAAAATTCCTGGATCTGTCCCTGTATATAATTATACAATAATATTGTGATGATATTTCACACTAACCGGGAAATTTAACCTCTGACCTGCCACTACACTGATGTATTACCCACTAGCATTCGTGGAAGTTGACCATGGAGTGTGGGTCATCGCTGACATGTCCAACAACAGGTAACAGCATCTCTCATAGGTTCACTGAATCATCAACATTACTAGTCATGCAAGTTTTCTCTTTGATTCACAACTGAAGTGAAGATCTGCTGATTTATCACCAGCTTCAATGAATGCCATTAACTATTCACCTTATTGTAGGGCTCTCTTTAATGAGGCACTTTAATGGCCCTGAATACTGTTCAGGGAAGTTGAACTGGAATTGTTTCCAGAATTGATACAGCGCTCATCAGTCTCTCCTTTCAAAGGGGAAGTTGAAGATCACCACACCCTGTTTTAGACTAGTCCTCGCCGACACGGCAAGTGGTACGACGACCCAGGTTTGCACTGGGATTGCGGGGATCAGGGAAGGCAATCGGTCTACTTGCCAACTAAAATATCCATGTTCACTGGTTCACTACGGTGACTATGTTTATACCGGCGGCAACAGAGCACTCATGCAGATGAGAGGTAATGCTATGAAACCATTGCGGTGAAGAAACATTGTTCTTCTCATGTACGCGTATTCTTAATTTTCTGTACGGCAAACCAAAACGAAGGTCGATAATCGTCCTATCAAACAGACTAAAACTATTTTTTAATTTTGAACTCCAAACTATTGAGATGGGTGGTTATGCTGAGTGTTTCTATATACTGCTTTCCCCTGTTTTTTCTGAGCGCTTTCAACAGTAGTTTTTTGATGTCATGTATTTCCCATTATTGAAAATATATAGCCTTTACAGTCCAATATATCTAAAATACCACATGTGATAACCTGCAATGTGACTATGTGGACGCGTAGTGGTTAAGTTCGGTAAAAGCATGCTAAGTGCGTAACAAGTGCGGGCTAAAATTGACTCAACGCCGGCGCGCGGGAATAGGCGCCCATGCCGACGTAACAGTAAAAAAATGCTGAAATAGCTACCATTGAAATCGCAAATATAGAGCTGAGTTGCCTAGTATTTCATGCTTTGGTCGTCTAAGAAACGACAACTACCAATTCTGGCTGAATTTACAGGGAAATAGTCGATTAAAATGATATGAAGTAGCACAAAATGGCATCTACCGATTTCCACTGAGTTTAGAACCCTAAGTAGATGGCCGGGAATACAGTGTGAGCAATAAACAGAAACATTCTTCTTCTGTCTTTGTGCGACCAAGTGAATACAGATGTCTTTTGGGGTGGATATCTGTCTATAGTATCGTTTTTTCTCCACTCAGTGAGTTATATGACCCCGTGCTATCGGTCTGGAAATCTGTGCGTCAGACAAGAACATGATGGCAATGTGCGATCTTGTGTAGGGAGCACCAGCAGCTGTGACAGGAGCTGTAAGTTGGCTGGAGTTTTCACTAAGTCTTTGAGTATGGAACCAAGCTAGAAAACTCCTCAACTCTATATCAAAGCGCTACTCTTTTATTCTAGTTTTCCAGCAAACCAAGAAATACAAGCTGTGTGGGGTGATACTTTATTCCTATCATTACGAGGAAGAAATTCGGTGCATTGCTCATTGCATGAGTAGAGATGATTGTGTCAGAGTTATCTCATTGCAGGAAGATCAGACCTGCCACCTGGTTGGTCACCAGTACGTCGCTGGAAGGGAGACCTGTCTCAGTCTCGACATGAACCAATGGATAAAACTCTAGCTTAGCTGCTCTGACAACCTAAGCAGGTTTACTCTCCTAGCTGCATGTCACAGTATGTGCATTTAGGATGCTACTGCAGCAGTTTGTCCAGGGTTATTGCGCAGTAAGCATGTGCAGACAGAGAGGGAGTATGAACAGCCTCGATCTATATACTACCTAACGTAAATCACATGGTGTTGTACTTGCATACTCACCTGGTTGTTGTACGTGCATACTTACATTGTAGTTGTACATGAGAAAACTGATTTGATGTTCTGGTGGTAATATATACCCTTTCTAATTCAATCCTTGCAACTAGCGGAAAAACAGAACTGTAATTCAAATTTTGTAACAACTCGGAACAATCAGTGCAACTAAAACTTTTAGTTTTCACTATAAACCCGAAATAGTTGTATTAATAATCCTGTCAACAATCGCTGCAGAGCCTTATGGGTACCGGCTTACATTCAAATGAACTGCGAGAGGAAGAGTAATCAATCTTCTCTGGCGGGCAGAGCTTTACCGTATTTTACCCATTTAATGCCAGGCCTAGTTTTTCTTGCTGAACATCTGATTTGAAGCTCTCTTAGACTTCCTTTCCTGGTCAATTTATGTTCAAATATCAGCTTGTAATAATAGCTAGGGCTCCTTTGATTCTTCCATCAATAATATTTGTGACATGAATTTTAATATTATAAATACCATAACATAATAGCATCTGTAATATTTTTGTAACAAGCCCCCAACTGGGTGTAAGTTACCTGAGTGGGAGTTAATTTGGTGAAACGCGGTAATGTTTGTAAGCTTGTTTTATGCCTACAGTTCTATTTATATACATTTCCGTTTCTATTTGCATTGCATAGGGCATCTATCAATGTTAGAGAACTTGAGTTGGATGCTAGGACCATGATTTAATGTACAATGAGCACTCATTTTCAAAATTGGTGATGTCAGGAATGACATAAGATCACAATCACTATTATAGTGATCGTGATCCTATGCCATTCCTTGGTTTAGCAGAAGTCATTTCCACCTGGTATTCAGTACTATTTGGCAATATTTATATACTTCATCGATATAATATCGTCGATAATAGTTATTAAGGAGTTCTTGTCTCATATCAAAATGTATGTTTCTTGTCATTTTGGAAAGATAACTCCGAAATATCGCTGCATTAAGTTAGTTTGATGCTTAATCACTATGAAAACTAACTTGATTTTGCGCCCTTGCTTGCCAGTGGTGGAGTACACTCAGTACCAGATTCAAGTTACAAATAGTGTTGATTACAATGATGCAAGAAGCAGTTCTATATCTGATTATTTTAAACCGTTCAAGAATGCTAATAATCAAGTGAGTGTTTATTGATGTTCTTTGAATGACAAGTGTAGTGCCCAAAAAACTATTGGAGCCGTAGTGTAGCTAAACTTAGTATCGTGCTATAGATAATCATTATCTTTGTAGGTTACTTGCTTGCTTGAGCTGATGGCAAGAAGCAACAGCTCCACTAACACAGCTAACAGGGGGTATCGATTTCATGACAACCATTCATAACAGTTCAGATGAATCGCACCCTCTACAATCTGCAAAGAAAAAGGGTGCTACCAGGGTAATACCAGCTAGTCACAAGCTTAAAAATAGATTTAATATGCAAGCAACCATCCGATTATTCGTATTTCAATATATATCGATATTGCATCAAGGAGAAAGATAAATTCATCAAGAGCTGATCGACTGATTTCCACGTGAACTCTGCTATTTATAAGACGTGTCAGCTATTTCTTGCTGGACGTTTTTGAACTCGTTCATCTTCACCTGGCGATGATAAACTCATTTTGAAGTCTAGTGCTAGTTATACTTGTCCATTCCTGTGTGCTCGTAACACAGCAACCTGCTATGAGTGCATATGTCTAGTGTAACAATAGCGATATATTGCAGTTTTATATTACTCTCTATTTGGGTGGTATAAGTGAGCCTGGCTAATTTTTGCGGACACTAAACTCTGTACCACAACTCAAGTGTGTACCAGCAATACAGGAATGGCTGAAGGTGACTGGTCCACTTGCCAGCTTGACACGCCATATTCACTGATTCACTACGGAGACTTTATTTATGTCGGTGCCGATGGAATGCTCACGCAGATGGAGGGTAATTTATCATTACTTGCAAACACCAGCAGAACAAGACACTCGCTAAATATCAGATAAAAGAAAGTGGAGCTAGGAAAATATTACACAGTACAACCTTTCGTTTTCGGTTACATGTCGAGTAAACTCGTATCGCGTGTTGAAGTTTAAACTGGGATATGGCCTCTTTAAGATTATTCTGATGGTTTCCTCTCATTTCACAAAGCATAACCAGCCTTAGCTAGTTGTTTGTATTGAATTATGATTAACGAATATATGTTATCTATCTCTCTGATGTCCTGATAACAGATAAGTAGCAGCTACCAGGTCCTCTTTGTTGAGGAACAAAAACGAGTTTGCCTAGCTGGCCGGTGCCATATGCTGAGATGGTACTAAGCTATCAAGCTGGTTAGGAAAACAACCAACAGAACCAGGCTATGGAAAGGCTACTTAGCCTTAGAAAGTAGATACTATAGAAGAGGTTCTGGTAATCAATCAGTCTGTATCTGTGTTTGCTATAAATTACTGGGCTTTGCTTACTAAACAGACAGCTTGTGTTGAGCTAAATAAAATAGGTTGCTACCCTCTGTATTCCTTGGCATCAAATTCATTTCAACCCTGCTCTGCATGTCCTTCATAATTCACACACACCAAGGATACCAACAGGACTGTGATATGATCATTATGCATACAATGGTCTTCTTCTACCTCAATATGGTCAGACATGTCTTGTGTAATGACCGCCCCTGCTTACTGCTTTCACCGCAGTGAGGTCTAGGACACCATGCTAACAGTCTGGAAATCTGTGTGTCAAACAAGATCCTGGTGGCAATGTGGGATCCTGTTCAGACAGCACCAACAACTGCGATAAGAGCTGTAAGTTGGCTTGAATTATCGGAATTCCTTGCATTTCTGTCAGTCAGCATTTTGAGACAACACCGCACCGGGATTTTTCTCCTCTTAGATTTTGAAACAGATTTCTAGGTCTTGAGATCTACGTAAGTTAAGTTATATCAGTCAAGAAAACAGCCGTTGTGAATATG
>ERZ1740065.1459-NODE-1459-length-14162-cov-10.757213_pt1 | contig 14162 bp, 7 predicted proteins | sample MGYA00581738_ERZ1740065 | MGnify/ENA primary metagenome ERZ1740065 (study PRJEB43018, sample SAMN04849749) | marine metagenome | isolation source: floating plastic debris | place: Pacific Ocean | collected 2008-09-01 | study: EMG produced TPA metagenomics...
CGCGTGCAACTGAGCATCAGTAGACGCGTTCGTAATTCCGAAAGCGCCTATTATGATACTGCCAAATATGAGCATGATTACTGTAGCTTTGCCCTTAATTTAGCAGCTGTAACCTACGGGAAGGTCCAGGAGAGGGACAGAAGACTTGTCGTGTATGATATGGGAATACTAAAACCGAGTCCTGGGAAGTGAGATTTTGCTCTGCATTGTCTTCTACATTTGCTTGCCCGGAAATTTTCTATCAACATAAATATTTATATTTTGATTATTTATCTTATCATCAGAACAAGGCAAATACAAAGCTGAGTTATTAGCGGCATGATGTAGAGAAATTTCTCCTTCTTCAACATGGCGTCAAAATTTTTGCTTGATTATTGATGCTGTCACCATATCTTTACCATATTATATGGGGCTTTTGTCATTCTCTCATTGATATTCGTGCATCAGCGCCTGTGGGAGTGAGCGGGAGCGAGCGGGGATAAGCACGGGAGTGAGTGTGAAACGCGACAGGAGAATGACAGAAACTCTAGCTGATGATGTAGTCCTCTGGCAGATGTATTTGAGGCTTGTGATTTGAGAATAAGTCCCGATTGATCCTGATATTTGAGAATGCATAGATTAAATATGGCGTCTGCTGAATTCATCGCCTTATAACAGAAGTTCTATGAAGGTCATATAGCTCTTACAACCTAGAGCCAAGATTATACTACTTCAGTGCTCAGTGAAGCGTAATAGAAAACCTTCAGTAAGCATAAGCATCAGGAAAACCAATTGCAGCAACTTTAGCCCTCGGTTTTGGGTATATCAAGTACTGAACGGTACCTAGAGTTCCAAGATAGTTGACAGGTCTGGATGTATAGGTGGAATGCGTGGAGGGTTCCATTTTTAGATAATATCATTTGAACAAGCACAGATAAAGATATTTGCTCTAGAAAATATTCCACTACAGGCAATATGATGTTACCGTATTTCGGTGACGGATGAAGGAAGCTGTGTTTGTTCATGCTTCTTATAAAAGAGTTGATCAAGTATTTATAATGGCATTGACTTAATCTCTTCAATGCTCATGTGCCAATGAACCACATTTGCCGCAGATCGACTACTGCTGAGCTACCTTTATGTTGCCTACCTTATTCATTATATCTGTAGGCTACTGTAAGATGATCATCAGGCACAGGTTATACTGGAACTGTGTGAGAAGCAGGAAAACTCTATAAAACATGCATGTCATTTCCTGTTTTCCTTTTGGATGTTAAACTTTGTCATATTTCTAGATAGTGTGGGCATTGTCCAACTAAGCTGGTTACTGCTTGACTGGTTGACTGGTTGCAGATTGACTGATTGTCTGGTGGCCAGTTGAAGGATTGTCTGATTGACTGACCGGCTGACTGGTTAGCTGGATTGCCAGCCAAAAACAGCCAATAGACACTCAATATAAATTTGCCCACTTTGGCATTAATTTCCCCAACAGTTCTGTCTGCAAGTCACTTTGAAAAAGTATCCTGAACCAGCACTTAAACTTTGTTGGATGCTGCCAAATGAAGGTAGTGTACGTAAACAATATGTTGTGATATGCCTCCCTTATACATACCTTATCAAAAGTTACATTCAGAAATTGCATAACCTTATAGCATTGACCTTACTGTGTAAGCTGTACTGAGTTTGCCACGCCCTATTATACTGGGATACTCTTTGCCTCATCAAGTGAAGCGGACCATCAGCTTCAAATGATCATTGAATGTAGGAGTAGGAGTAGGAGATAGCTCAGTGCTAGAGCCTGCAAGCGTTAAGAGGTTGTGGGTTCGAACCCTACTGAGTCCTCCTGCTGGGGCCTTGTGCCACAGATGTGCACTCACCTGGTGCCGCATATGGCAGCTTTGCCCTTAAGGTACTTTATTTCTTAGTGTGCGCAAGCATGGATATGGAATCGCGATCTTAACATTTTGTACTTTTTTTGATATGACAAGAAACACCAACATACCTTAATTTGGAGAGCATTATCAAAGCCACTAGAATGAAGGTCATGATTGTAAGCCTCATCTTCTGTTACAGCAGCCAGAGTACGCTTCTATTAGTATCACATGTAATAGAAAGACTGCTAGTTAGAACATTGCCAACTTCCTCAAGGGGAAAACCCAGCACTTGGAAATCGCAGGCTTTGAAACTCCACAACGAAGATCCCGGTCATTCAATAAATAGCAATACCTTTAGAGAACAAGCTGCAGACATCAGAGCTCAGAGTATGAGTGGATTTTGTGAGGGCTCTGTGTGAGTATTTGTATCAGAACATCTGTCAGTTTTGTACTTTACTTACTAAGGTATTGATAGCAACTTATATATCTGGGAGCTGTTAACTTATGGAACTGATATGATGGCTGAATTTTGTTCATTTGCATCAATGGGTGAGGCAGCTACTGGTAGAATCCTCTCCTCAACTCAGAGTAAACAAAACAGTTGACGCTTGCTACACTACCTGTGAGACATTTCATTGGGCCATTTAATCAACACTGGCTTCAGAATTGAAATGTGAAGGCACTGGTTGGTGTAAGTTCTTTCCATGGTAGAAGTTATCACCTTGATCCAATTACTTACACTGATACCCGGAGCAGTTTCACTTCCCGGCCTTGAGCAATGTAAACATGGCACTGTGCCTAAAACGGAAGGCTCCGCATGGTTTTCCCCATGGTTTTCCCCAAAGCAACTTTGTTATAGGACTACTCATGGTTGGATTGTTGCCAATTGAGCTCAGCAGGAGAAGGGAATTGTGCATTGCATTACATGAATGTAGTTCCTGATCAATACAATACAACACAACTAGTCTCGACTAGTCTGAAAAATGATATTGTTGTAAATGCACCCTTGCTGAACAATTCAATACAGCATTCAATGGCCTCATAAATACCACAGACAATTGGAACACGCCTATGAGTCATGCGGTTCCACATTTAAAAAGAACTAATTGGTCTGAGTATTTTTCTTTAAAGCTTGGCGTCGACACTTCACTTGTTCATTATGGGGAGATGCCAGAATTGATTGAGCGAAATAATAGCTAGAGTTTTCACATTCTTTAGTGGTTCATGTGACATATTGATTAGTCATATGACATATTGATTAGTCCAGTTCAGCAAACAGCGCATTCTGTTATGCTCTCTGGCATTGTCACTAACTCTCAGAGACGCTGGAGTGTTGACAAGTTTTGGGTTCGGATCCCACTGTAGTCCTCTTGCTGGACCGTCGTACCACAGGTGTCCTCCAACCTGCCTAGAAACTGAGAGTAACCTGGTGCTGCATATGGTAGCTTCGCCCTTAAAGCACTGTAATTTCTCAGCACACGAGCACATGGCACAAACTTGCTACTTTAACGTTAAGCTTAACTTAAGGAGTTGTTTAAGCCTTACTCCCAATTACAGTCACAAACTGGATGTGTGCAAACACTTGGGTCATGTGAATAAGTGCTAAGCAATTGGTTTGGTAAGGAGGGGGTTCCCCCTGCTGGAGGAAGACATTAGGGAGTCTCCCCAGGAACATTTTGATATCGAAGACATGCTAAGAGTGTATATCTGATCCTAGATGAGGTGAACTCTGGTCAGGAATATGCCCATAATGAAGGAGTAGTCATTGAAACCTCATAATAGTTAAATTCTGCCACTACTTTTAGATTGTGCACTCCTGAATATAAGTCACATATCAATAGGGGAGGATTGACGATCCTGGTAGCTCTGTCGACAAGGAAGAGAGAGTCGTTTCCCCTGTCAGTCTCATGCAACATCTATCATTGATGTGTGCTGCTCTATCCATATGAGGCACCTATCAGGAAGCACGATCAAACCACAATCTTGTGAAGAGGAACTGAGGACATGAAGATGATTAGCAGATCAAACAAAAGCTGATTGATGAAACATCGGGATATGGAGTCATGCTCCTATGAGCATAACCAGGAGATGGAAGACAGCCGTCTGTGTACAACACCGGCCTGAATATCAAAACCCAAATAATTATCCACTTCATCACCTCATCGTGTTGGATGGATGAGAAAAAAAAGCTGCCCCTTATTCACCATGAACTAGAATACCACTAGCAGAGGGAATAGCCAAAATTCATCCACTGCATAGGTGAGAGGAAAGACAAAGGAATAAGAGAGGAGGGAAGGAGGGAGGAGAGCAGAAGGATAGAGAAAGGAGAGCAGAAGGATAGAGGAAGGCGAGCAGAAGGATAGAGAAAGGAGAGAGGAAGGAGAGAGGAAGGAGAGAGGAAGGAGAGAGGAAGGAGAGCGAGAGTTATACTCAACCATCGCCTGCTCTTCATCTTAGTAGCAATCTGGCGAACGTTAAAGAAGAGGTGTAGCTCTCTACTCATCAAGTAATATGAGATAAAACCGTGTTATTGAGTTTGCATAAGTCTGGAGGGGAAATCCCTGCTGTATATGATAATGTAGTCCAGCAAGAAGAGACCGGTCCTATTACACGCGCTGGCAGCATAAATGAGATAAACGTCTGCTTCCATAGTGGGGAATCCAGGTTACCAATGGGAGATTGTCAGTTTCGCGTAAATTCCAATGATAGCGTGGCTAGAAAGGATGGTTTCCCCAAAATTGGAACATATCGCAACCACGCAAATTGCATGCTAATACACAACGTAGAGATGAAGTATAGACCTGCAGCAGCAGACTCATGCTATTCCCAGTACTTGAACTTGGAGAGCTACCTGGAAGCAAGCAATGATCCTAATTCATGTAGGTCATATAACCATTTTATGCTCTTTTTATATACTTATACCCAAACACACGTGCATTTGGGCTCAAGTTCATACATGACAATTCTCCCGTATTTACCAGGAACCTCCGGTGTTTTTGCAGTCAGATTTTGGACCTAAAACTGCCATTATTGGTTTCCTAATGTTTAGCTGTGGCTTACTGGTTAGAGCTTGCTGAGCTGAGCTCAAATGTGGCAAGATTTTAGCTGTAAGCGGTCGGGGTTCTGAGTTGTGGGTGGGGGGGTAGGGGTTCTCAGTTATGGCTTCTCAAAGTTTAGAAAAACTGAATTTCCAGCATTTCTGGTCCTACAACTTGTCATGTATGCTCAAGCTTATTAATTTCTCAAGAGAGACGGTACACCCTAACCTGCCACTTCCAACTTTCAAGTTTATGAATTCAATAAAAAATCATTCTTTGGGTGTGGTCAATTAGCCTAATAAGCTATTTTTTGTATTATAATTTATTAATTATATTAATTATAATTTAAACCAAATTTTTCTCCTTTAGCCCCTGCTTCAAAGCTTTGTCTGACAACACGGAACGGTGTGGGAGCTGGGCATATCCCATTTGGTCAAAGCGTCCCTGTAAGTAGGTGTGAGGGTACCTCATGAACTCTACTCTGGTATCATTAAGTCAACAATATTAGTCTACTTTTTTAGAACTTGCGAACCCGTAGAATGACGGAACAAACATAGATTGTGCCGCAATGACATGTAACAGGTGGTAAATTCACATGAAGAGTTAGGCACATATCTTGAAATGGTTCGCTCACTCGATAGCAGCTGTCGATTCTATCGTTACTTTCCTTGAGCAGGAATTTAGTATTTTTTACGTGGCATGTATGCAGTATTTATATATCATATTACAGACCTGAAATCATTGGCGCACCAATGACGTCTATATGTGTATGTATCACGTATAGACTTCATTGGCGCACCAATGACGTCTATATGTGTATGTATCACATGTAATTTTTCATACTGCTACTGCTGTTGCATTTGTTAATTGTGAAAACCCATAGAAACCTTTGAGATGCAGTCCAAAAGGAGAACTTGCAACCAATTGTACAACTGTTGAGGCAACTTTCATACTGCTGTGAACTACAGAGATCATCAAATATTTGCTGTGAATCACGAGCTTGTACCCATATTCAAGTTTATTGTTATCTAAAAAGAGGCGGGGACATCATAATTCCTTTCATGAACTTTTAAAAGATTATGAAATTGTTTTTGCAGAAATTTTAAGAACTAGTGAGAATTGCTAACAAGGTCATGAACAGTCCCAAGAGAGTTGGCAAAGCTCTACATAATTCGAGATTTTTGGTTAATAATTATGATATTGTTCTCTTGAGTGAAATTCATGGAGGGGAAGACGAAGGAGGTTTTCGTAACTCTCGGAGTTCCTAATAACTCTTATGAGTCACTCTTAAGAATTATTCATGGCTTTCTCTAGTACTTGAAGCTCACACAAATGTTCTTGCATATCTCCTCATGAATTCTTAGGACGACCAATATTCCATTTGTCCTAATTTGCCGTCCAGAACTACAAAACAACAACATATGAACTAAATATGAGCCTGCTAGCAACCTAAATCTTCACATCCCTGTTGCCACAGCTTACTTCACACAGCTGGCGTTTATCAGCTTCACAAATTTCAGTGGATGTATTTAGATGAATTTTCACATCGGTTTTCCTTCCTCCAACAAACCGCATGCAACTGGATGCGAGGAAAAAGCAGAACCATCTTCTTCAGAGGTAACTGGAACAAGAGGATATAAAACACCCAAACTTGAAATCTTTGTTGTAGACACCGTATCAATCAGGAGATCAATACCAGGGCACTGAAGAAGCAGATGCCATCAACTCATAGCTGCTCAAAGGGCATTATGGGTCTAATGATTTGTTTAGCAATGACAACTGGGGATTTTATATGTACTCGCGGAATGAAATATTGAGGAAGGCTTCTAGACTGATGAGAAAAGGTCAGTGACATTTATCCATATCCATCGCTGGACACTTTGGAATGCTTTACTCTCAGCAGACTTATTGAAGCAGAAATCAGCGCTGTTCACGACAGCCAGTGCAGGTGTGTAATAACTCTGACTGAACCACGATGAAAGCATACTGTGGATGGTCGACTAGAGCACGTGTATCACCAGCGCACACACTGATGGGAAAGTATGAAATGCTCATATTTCATACTCCAGCCATACTAGAGAGTGATGGATTGATTGATCATGCATCTTGCAGCATGATTGACGAGCCTAAAGGTATCCTGAGATTTTAACTCTTCACATCATAACACCTTGTATCCCTCTACTCAAACCAGAAAGCCCTAATAGTACTCTTCTATGTTGACGAACATCAGTCCATACCCAGGCTCAGATTATTTATACTGTCTTCAATGTAATTTTTAACAGATTTATCAAAGTACTTAGCGTAAAGTTTTATATTGACCAGCTACTGATTTTGCGAAGCCAGACACTACGAACTGCTACATAGATAGCAGAGTGAGACGGTCATAATTCGACCATCACTTCACTACCCTGCGTTTGTGATTTCTGACATCTGGCATGTGGTGGAATCGTCGGCAGTGTACCAGTAGATTGAGCAGTTCTACTTAATCGTGGCAATCCTGTGTAACATGACGATACGTTGAAAAACCTATCAGGCTGTACCGTATCACTGGCCTGTGTGTGGGTAACAAGAATATGAAACTGAAAGTTAAGCTGCTTTTACACGGTCTAGACTTTGTCCAGACTCTGAAGTCAGGCAAATAAAAGGTTGGCAACTCTGAAATCTGACAGAAAGTCAGACTCCAGATTTCAGTTTGGCTTGGGAGCCAATTTTCATCCAGACTTATCAAATTTTCATACATTGTGAGAAAATGAAAGACCCGCGAAGCGGCCACACAGTGCGCTTGTTGTTATTGTTCAGTAGCACAGCTTGAGCTACCATATAATCGGCCAAGGAGAAAGTGATAGTAGCACTAAAATCTGGACAGAGTCTGGATAGTGTAAAAGCATCTCAGTATCTCAGACTCAGATTTTAGAATTCTGTACTAAAGTCTGGACCTTGTAAAAGCGTTTCAGCTAAGACTCATTAGCAGCTGTTGATCTGATGTTCTTTAGTTCATATGAACCTCTGCCCAATCCTTTGGCTTATCTACACCAGTGTGTAATCAATCTACTGCATTGAATTTTGATATTCTGAGCGCCTCAGTTCAGATAGGATCAGATCTGGTTAAATGTGAGCATATGATTTACACAGCTGCATCAGAAAACCAATGGTAAAATATTTATATGATCTCTAAACTTTTGGCATATAAAGGCCTGGAGGATCCCTGAAAACCCAGAGGTTTGACAAGCATACTTCATACTACCTAGATATTGAGTTGAGATTGTTACTACAGATTTCCCAATTTCATCTTGCGGTTTGCTAGTTCCATCTTGCTGAGCTGAGCTTGACTATAGCATAATCTTATGGGTAAGGGGTGGAACCTTAAGCCATGGGTTCTCAAAGTTCAGGAAAAACCTGTATTGTTTGTCTGAAGATGTGCCAGTATCATGGATAGTGGGTGTGAGCTGTGGCAGAAAGGTCAAAGTTGACACCCAATTAGATGTCATAGTCATGTCACAGCTGGTGAATCCCATTGCTTTCTGTACTACTAGTAATGCTGATTGGTCGAAAGCACAAGCTTAAATAAGTTTCATGATTTCCATCACATTCACTTCTGCGTAGACATATGCGCTATTTATACGGCATTTAGTCTCCTTTTGGAAGTCTATTAATGAGTATTGCTGACTCCAAGGACTGATAATGCTATCAAGGATTCCACAACACAGGAGACTATGGATAGTGCTCTTAATATCCGTAGCCAACGGTGTCCTGCTTTACAAGTACTCTCAACTCAGTTACAACGACGAAACATCTGTCGCAGGTTTGTGAGAGCATATTACACGAGCACACTTAGGTCTACTTGTACTTGCATCTACCTGCGTTTATTGCACTGACGCCAACAGAAGAGTAAAATATGCTGATTAGTTTACAGCGTTCCATTTTGGTTTAGCAAAATTCTGACATGATCAGTTAGCCATGCTGATACCACAATGCGCGGAGACGTTTGTAAAAATAATTCCAGAATTTTCATGCTCTCCCCTATATCTGAATTTGCAATCATGCAATCAGAGTAAAAATTTGCATAAGATTTCTTGATCACACATCCAGTTTTCTACCTGACTTTATCTGGAAGTATGGGCTCATCATCAAAATCCATGTTCAGCGCATCAGAAAGCAGCTTTAGTGTATCAGAATATCCGCTCACTATACCAGATTGGGTTTTTGTCATTCTCCTGTTGTTTTTCGTGCTCACACCCGCGCCTATCCGCGCTCAATCCCGCTCACTCCCGCACGTGCTGATGCACGAATGTCAACGGGAGAATGACAAAAGCTGAAACTTTTTGTATTGAGGGGCTATCATGAAATTTCAGTTTCTCGTCCTTCAGGCTCCACATGTAACTCTCACTAATGAGCAATTATTCTTATGAGTTGCGCTACACGATGGCTTCATGATTATGAGTGAAAAGCTAAATAAAGTCGTGATTGATCCTTTAATTCTCAAAGCCATATGAGATCAGTCTCCTGTTTCTGAGACCCCATATTAACGTAACACATCATGACTACTACAACAGTACAACAGACGGCTTTCCGCGGGCCTGTGGTGCGAGTACAAGACAGTTAAATGATTGCGGTGTAATTAGCTGCATCAGAGAGCTGAGTATTACTACAAGTAAAATCTTAGAGTTAGAAATACCAATATCAATGGTCAGCAACATGCAGTCAGCAACATGCAGTCAGCAACGTACAGTCAGCAACATGCAGTCAGCAACATGCAGTCAGCAACGTGCAGTCAGCAACGTACAGTCAGCGACATGCAATCAGCAATAAGCAATGAACACATTGATCGCTTATTGCTGATTGCATGTTGCTGACTGCTGATACTGGTATTAGCAATGATCAGCTGTGTTGCTACCTTAGGCTGCTATCTGATTTCTGTTGGCTGTTCATTAGTTGGATACTATTGATCCGCTGAGTGTTGCCAACCAGGAGCCTATTTCTGCTAGGGTAATACACCTGTTGCGATATACTCTGTTACAACACCATTCTGGTCTAGCTTCAAGCATAAACACTGTCGACTCCTGTTTGCCCATTTTCATCAGAGCGGAATATCAAATACATAGATGTACATTTATCGTGTTCTGGTGATACTGATGTGTTGCTTTATGTGATAATCAAGTTTTCTGATGATCAGGAGATCAAGGTTATCTCAGGAATACGAAGAGCAAGCAAAAACCCTCCAAAGCTTGCTTGGAAATAATAAAAAACTCCAAGGTCCGCCAACTGGAGTATGAATTCTACCTATTTGCCAAATATCAAATCAACTTCCTAAGTCGGAGAACTCTTGTGAAAAGTGAGGACAGAACGTGAGTTGCTTTCTGAATAGATCGACCTAGATGGCAGCCTGCAGGAAATATTTCACATAAGCCGCTAGCATGTTGGCCCATCTATTGGATATGCATAAAATTCAATGCGATGAAAGAGAAAAATAATTGTTGCGGAGCATAAAATATGATCATGAAGCAGAAATTACATCAGTAGTTTTATACAATATAAAACTCATTCACTCACTATCCCAACAGCTCACTCATTAACTCATTTGCTAACTCACTCACCAACTCACTCATAAACTCATTCGCTTAATCACTCAATAGCTCACCCACTAACTCACTCATTAACTCATTTGCTAACTTTCAGACGATATAATTCATCATACTGCCTAGGAAGCGCAATAGGCAGTGCCTAATGAGAGACAGTTATTACATGACACGCTCACCGAAGGACCTCAATTGTTTGCAGTAAACCTCCTTACCGCTCAGAGCATTACACAACAAAAAGAATGACCGCACCACAATGCGTGGTAATCCTTATGCTATTTTCAACTAACTTCTCACCAGACAAAACATCTTCCTTGGAATTACGCCCATTGTTTGTGACGTCACATAACCATTTGCCACTAACGGTGCCAGGTTGCCGCCTCAGAATACTGAGCTGAAAGTGGTGAGAATATCGTAGGTGATTGGTTACCATCTTTAGCTCAGGAGAACTTTTGCAGGTGTGATATTAATCAGTGCAAGGTTAGATTGAGTGTGATACAAATTGTATTAGTTCAAACAGTCTGAGGATATCAGGTGATACAAGACCTTTAAGTTGGGCATCGGCTGGTAGGCGTCACTGTCAGCCTTGCGCATATTGTCTTCTTCTTTTGCTAGTAGTCCAAGTGAAGGGTGAGGTTGCGACTTCTCTTTTGATTTTAGATGAAGCTGAGCCCGGTAAACACTAAATAGCAGAGGATGAGGCCAATTGCGAGGCTGATGGTGAGGCCAACAACGGCGCTGATGATGAAGCCGGTACCTGTCTTCAATGTCATCCTTTCTCCTTGTTGTTTAGTCACGGAAACGCCTGTGGAAAAATAACCAACCTGTTGATCATTCTTATTATGAAACATTCAATAATAATAACAATAATATAAATAATAAAATAATAATGACATTCTTTAGACCCAATCGGTGCTCATAAGCATCCAGTGATACAACAAAATTTACATTCGCAGCTGCCAGGACAATAAAAACTTTTTTTAACAGTCATTATGAACTGATACAGCATACCTTTGTATCCATAATTAGCTGAGAGCTGCATTCATAAACGAGGTTCACCAAGTTCAAAGAAACACTTCCACACAACCATTTAGTACCAGTAAACCTTTCTCCTCACCTTTAATTATTACACCTCTCACTGGCGTCGTCCGACTTCAATGACACCTGAGATACTAATGCGCTATGCGTAGTTCCTGAAATCGTAAGTGCAGTAAGTACAGTAAGTGCAGTAAGTGCAGTAAGTACAGTAAGTACAGTAAGTAAAGTAAGTGCAGTAAGTGCAGTAAGTGCGGTAAGTGCGGTAAGTGCGGTAAGTGCGGTAAGTGCAGTAAGTGCAGTAAGTACAGTAAGTACAGTAACTACAGTAAATAAACAGGTGTTAAACTGGGGAGAAAAACCATGGATACGGATGGTTAAATTTCCACAGCATCAAAGTTGGAATATGGGTACTGCAGATATAAGGCAGACACAAAAGCAGTAAGTATGTAATCTCTGCAAGTGGAATATTGAATTTCTCACTAATGTCATCTCAGCCAGACAGTGGCTGACAGCCGGACAGTGGCTGACAGCCGGACAGTGGCTGACAGCCGGACAGTGGCTGACAGCCAGACTGACCCTTCAACGCAACGCTGTAGTCTCCTGCAGGAGCCAAAAAGCAGAAGAACTAAGCCAACGCCAAAGTCAACTTTGCTGCCGAATGAGATAAATTTCTGCTTCATAGATACATCACAGATGTCACAGATATCACAGATATCACAGATATCAAAAATACATCTGTGATATATCTCAGATATCACAGCTATCACATGTATATCACAGATGTATCACAGACATATCAAGATAAAATGAATACAGGCACAGTACAGATAATCTTGCATACCGACGGGTGACTGAGAGACAATTATAAGTACTGCTAGGGCTCACCTTGCTGCGATTTACACCGCTCGTCTGTGCCTGTGGCTATACTCTGGAATCTGTAAAATAAATCAAGTGTCAAGCTACAGATCGCAGCCTACTAGAAATACCAGAGTATGATCGCTACAACTGTCACTGCTGCTATTGCTGTCATAGCTGTTACTATCACAGCAGTGCTGCCAATTAGTCGACAGTGTCTGCCGGGACAGGAGGAGCTTCGACAGATGAAAGAGTGCACTGCCGATAGAAACATCAGTTGGCGTAAGACAACGCTCTGAAGTGTCTCAATTACATGAATTTACTGGCAAGTGAGGAAACAGAAGAGTGCCCTAACTGCTGCTAGGCTATGAAGCAAAGGTAATCACATATCCCACTTCTTTTCTCTCAATCTTATTGAATGGCAAGCTGACAAATAAAGAAGAGTGTCAGTAGCTTACTCTGTACCGGTGCTGTGAGGGGCAGACACACATCTCATCCTTTCCGGGCTCCACGAGCAGTAGGGGTCTCTCGCCTCGATGCATTCGCCGCAGGTGAGGTGATTGAGACACTTCTGCAGCACCACACGTTTCATCTCATTGTAAGTGTTGAGAATGATGTGTTTCTCTCCATCTGAGTCAGTTATGATCTCCAGCTCCCTGATGGCTTTGCTGCTGTGGAAGATTTGACGCTCCTCAACTACGTGGTAAAGTGGCGACGATCCGGCTGCATCAGCATACTTGACCAGCTTGAGTAATCGACCGTCATCTGCAGTAATGAACAACGCATGGACATCTCCATATAACCAAAAGCTGACATGGATCAGGATGATTGGCTATTGCGATTAGCAAACACTGGATAAGTTAAATCTCTGCCCGATAGGTTTGGCAGAGCCAAGGTAGAGTTGGCAACCGAGCCATAAAACATGGTACAGTGTCAGCTCCGCCCCGGAATGTCCATGTAGTAGAAAATGGCACCTGCTAAAGCGACATGACATCATTTTTTAAACACCAAGCAGCTTTACAGAGCAGCCTGACCTAGTCCCAGTATAACGTGAGTAGAGGCTGATTACTCGCCCAAATCTAAACATCAAACAGAGCGGAGTTAAAAGCGCTGTATTGGGAAGCATCGCTCTCTCGACTTAGACAGAAATACAGATGCCCTTATGTCACGTACAGAGAGCTCCAAGAGGTAGAGAAATACCCTAGTACACAAGAGATAACTTTAGGCTAACTAACCTGTGGACAGAAAGATGATGTCGTATGTCATGCCATTGGTGCCCTCAACCTGCCAGTCGACCCGTAGCTGAGTAATGCGATAGCTGCAATAGAGAGTAAAAATCATTGCAGTGGACTGACAATGCTGAAACTACAGAGTGGAAACTAGAGAGAATGAGTCTGTACTCACTGGACATCAGACTGATAGAAAACAGGAGTGTCATCTACCGCTCTCACATGGTCCTTCAGCAGAGGGTGTTTGGTTTTCTCCAGCTCAGCACCGGTGAGGCGGAGTGTGTTTTCTGGACACTGTAATGGCAAATTCAGAGCAGGTGATTGGCAAGTTACAAATGCCAGTCGTAACAGTTATGAATCTATCGCACTGTGCCCTCCAGCCATAATCTCCACCACATACGCCTAGAGCAGGTACTAATCTACCTGAGGACCTTTGGTATCACTTACTGCCCCCCCCCATGCCAAGCCATTATCGCATATAGGCAGCTGTTGAGAGAGAGAGGGAGACTGGGAGCGTTGTCCCAAAGCTCTGGTGACAACGAACACGTAGTGTCCGCTAAGTGGAAACCAGGT
>ERZ1740065.1460-NODE-1460-length-14156-cov-12.212538_pt1 | contig 14156 bp, 13 predicted proteins | sample MGYA00581738_ERZ1740065 | MGnify/ENA primary metagenome ERZ1740065 (study PRJEB43018, sample SAMN04849749) | marine metagenome | isolation source: floating plastic debris | place: Pacific Ocean | collected 2008-09-01 | study: EMG produced TPA metagenomics...
GACTGTGTCCAGTTATCTGGAGACTGGGTCCAGTGAGCTGGAGACTGGGTCCAGTGATCTGGAGACTGGGGTCAGTGATCTGGAGACTGGATCCGGTGATCTGGGGACTGGGTCCGGTGATCTGGAGACTGGGTATGAGTCAACCTGGGAGGGTGAGATATAGAATTCCTAGCGGAATTACTGAGAGAGCCAGTACTGTTGTGGATGTGATGCATCCATCATACAGAATAACTGGGAATACTGTGAACTTGGTAATTATAATGAGGTTGTATTCATAGCGCTTATAACGAGTTGCTCAGTAGCATTATCAAAACATTGGTTTTAGTTATATGGAGCTTAGTAAGCCTATGTCACTCATCCCAATCCGTTATTGTTACAACCGGTATCTTTTGCTCTCACTTAAACCATTATACTTTAGGCTGCAATCAATACCACCTTTACTGTACATGACGGTTCAGCATTGTACTTGTCACTGATTCACTTGGCTATCTACTACCGAATCACAATGGAAGATCATAGAAATGTGAATTTCATAGATGTATATCTGTACTCATATCAGCTGCAGGCTCCACCACAGAAATGCAATCCTGGGCAGTGCAAAAGTAGGTTTAAACAGGTGCTTGTGCTATAACAATCAGTGTGAGAGCAGATGGGTGATAGATGGAGGTCTAGACGGCTCTTGCTATATCTTCTGCTGACTTTGCTCTGCCTACAGTCTGCCAATCCTCCTAGGGTCCACAGAAAGCTGCTGAAGATCTTCAAAATTCTCGGACGGAGTCATCCCCAACTCAAACTCCTACCAACCTACCTTTACAAGAATATCTTGTTGTTCTTGTCGGACCTGGATGACGACTGGTCAGAGGCTGGACTTCCTGATAGGTAGTACCGTGCATATCTCTCCATTTCCTCTCCGAACCTCTTCTCCCATTTCTATTTCCTTTCTCTATTTTTTACCAGGTTTGTCGACATGATAATCGCAATCAGAGACTGCCTGGATGAGCAAAGGTTGCCAATCTTCTTCAATCGCAAAATCAATCTACTTGATGAGTTCAGAAAGGATGCCCTGCAGCATGTGGCTAACTTTCTACGACGAATCAGCAACAAGGGTATCATAGTTACATGATATCATGAAGGTGTCGTGGATGTAACGTACTGTATCTTACTGCTCTTGAGCAGGTATTGACGGATACATGCAGCTGCTGGATATGAAGTGGATCACTGACTGTCCCTACGATCCCAGTCAACAGAATCTGAGGCAGAGGAGAAAGCGGAAAAGATTGCGTCGCAATGAGAAACACGCCGGTCTGGCTAGAAGAGCCAAGTCACTGTCCGTAAAACAACGCAAGAGAAAACGACTGCTTCAACCAGTAAATATCTTACTGTGCATCCCAATTGTTTCCTACGACTGTGAGTAATTGAAATACTGACATCATCTCGCTTCAGAAAGAGAAGATTCCAGACTTCTCTGATGATCTTGTAGGTGAGTAGATGCGCTGTTGTCTTACACTCTGTTTGAGTATCATGGCTTACTGCTGACTAATTGTGTCTATGATCACATTCCAGTTGAGAGCCCACAGCCCGAACCCCCCACAGCAGACCATCAGCAATCAATGCCCAGGGTGCCGATGCCCAGCGTAACAGGACAGCAGTAAATCCATCAACTGATGAGAGTCTGGAGTCTGGTGATATGTATGGTGAAAAATTTGATAACGAGGGCTACAACTACGATCACTCTGACGGTGATGACTGTGATGTCAATGACCTCGATGACTGTGATGTCGATGACCTTGATGACTGTGATCTCAGTGTCGATAACCTCGATGACTATGATGTCAGTGTTGATGACCTTGATGACTGTGATCTCAGTGTTGATGACCTCGATGACTGTGATGTCGATGACTATGAATGAAGATTGCAGTACTAGCAGATGATGAAGAAATTATTTTGAACTAAGAAAAGCCTGACAGTGCAAGATTTCATGACGAGCATCGATACGATGATAATCTGTGAACAGAATATTGGAGTAGATAGACCTGACTGGTCAAAGATCTAGAGGTTTATGTACTATTACACATTATATAACACCGTACACATGAACTTTGACACAGAATACTTGACAACATTGTATTGAAAGCATAATGGAATGTGTGGGAGTAGAATTATGGTCGATCATAAATACAGGATTGTGAACATCGAATTCCCGAAACTGACTACTAAGTGCCATTACTACGATAATCAAGACTTGGGTTGTGGTTGTATGGTCTGATTGGAGTGTGTATAGTATAGCTGTAAAATCATTGTACAGCAGACCTCTAACTCCTAAGTTCATAAACCATTCTGCTGTCACAGGTGTGAAACTGAGTACATATAAGTAAGTAACACTAGGTGTGACATATCATATCATGTACCACTACTATATTACTATTCTATCTTATTATACCACACATACTTTCCTGTTACCATACATGGCAAAAGTTGTGAATCATTTATGTATGTTGTCGACACCACCAGTCAGATGAGCAGCTCAGTTTTGTTGAAGCCTCTGTGAGAGTAAGACCAGTGTTTTGGGTCTCTCTCTGCTATATGTTCTATGTGAGATCAGCAAATGTTATGTGCTGTTCCAACTTTATGCAAGGCAACCAAGCTCAAAGGCAACAACAACAATTATTTCTTTTTGTATGCCATATTATGTTGGTGATATTAATGTTGTTTCATTAGTTCCTCAGAGTTCAATTGCCATATTGTATTTCTGATATATTCGACAACCTACTAGCCTCTGGATCAAGTGATGAGGTATATATTCATGCTATTCCATGATATCATTCAGTGCCATCCAAACATCCATTTTGCGCATGTCATATGTTATTTTACTTTTCACGGCTGTGAGTGTGAGTGTGGATCCAATAAAGTAGTACACTTCACCTCACGTCAGTTGTCTACCAACCAAAGTCCAGTGGCATAGTACACGAGGTAATGTTATATTAGACTACTCACCTTTATCAGACCGCAGGCTGGAGTGGTACTGGAATGGAGTTATCTTCTCATAATGAAAAACTAGCAAAACCGCGCGGAAAACCTATTGATAACGCGATCACTAGTGGCCAATCAACGAGTAGTATATAAAAGTGAGGCGAGAAAACGCTATAAGCAAGACTCAACCGGCAAATGACATTCTATAAACGTATGAGATTAGTCATCTAGCAGCGCAATAATCATATGTCATATGACATTGTCAAAAGACAGTAGGGGGATGAGAAACGTACAAGACACATGCGCGTCAGATAGGTAGTTGTAGCGCTTGTCTAGTACTCGTCCTATTACTACTGTAGTGTACAAATATATGTAGGGTACTATACGAAGTTTTGAGCTGTCGTCATTTATATGAATTAATTCCTCAAATCATTTTCTATTTTCATCAACCAGTTATTGACTTGATCGTTGTATGGTCTACCACAAGAATGTTTTCTCGGCACATAGTTAATTATTTTTGCCGGATAGTTCAGAAACAATGCAAAGAACCTACATTACGGAACAGGAAACTACAGCAAAGTAAGTGAAAACTCATTAACTTCTACCAACTTAGTTGATTCGATGATATCTAATTACTCTAAAATGATGTTTTATAGCAGTGAGTGAGTTCCTATGCATTTGCTTTCACCACTAGGTGTACGCTTAGGTGTACGGTTATCTAGAAGCAGTAACATATGCCTCGTCATATTGTGAGGTAATTTTTGTTTCACTATCACAGTTTTTTTCAGGTTGCCCGATCAGCCGAGGTTTCAGATCTTATCAATGGCCTTATTCAAGGGAACTCTATGCAAGACGGTTGAAAGAAGGTCCAATCAAAGATAGGCATAGATCAGAACGTCTCAATTGGTAATTGAATATTTATATGATATTAACTTACCGTGTGTATTGCATTTTGTAATTTCAAACCCTGAAACTCATTGCTGATGCTCGCTATCCCTATCTAGGAATTATGATGTGGAGCTGTATGCATTCACCAACAGGATATCCGAGGAGTTGTCATCTCGTGGAGTGGCTAAGGCCTGCACTGATGTGTATGTATCTGCTATATGATATTGTTGGGCTGTGTTTATTCAGCTCAGTAGAAGAGTGAGTAGAAACACATTGTGATGGGCTTTCAGACTAAAAAAAGCGCTTAATATATGACGGCTTTACACTGAGAAAACAGTTACAGCACACACCAAAGATTAATGGCCATTCAATGTTCAACATTGTGTAATAACCTTCACCGCATATGTCCTTGACAGCTTCCATCTTTCTTGCGTGATGTAACAGTACTGAGCTCACAGAAAGTTTTCCCAAAGATTTTGCATAGGAAATTTCTCATTACTCTAAACGCCAAACGCTTGACATTTAGAGCAATGAACACTCAAAAGAACACCAGATCAGCCGTTCTATGGATGTTCACAGAAAGAAAATAATTTTATTTGTTTTGTGAATATGTAAATTCTTCAAAAATAGGCCAGCCACAGTTTCTCCTGAACGATGTTCCAGCCGAACATGTCATATGAGTGATGAGTACATTGACTATTTCAATGCTTACCGTACAGCGTGTACTATTGTTGTAGTGTTCTAGTACCAGTCACTAGTCTCGTTCCTTGTGATGTGATGCATGGACAGTACTGAGCTGTATTATCTGATTGCAGGTCATACTCTATAGAAGTACAGCAGCTGCTTGATGATGGTTCCATTGGCAGTAATAATCAACTTACTGCAGACAGCAACCAGGCTCTGGCCGCATCAGGTAGCCTTATCAATCCCCTCACTTCTCCATACCCCCTACACCCTTACTACCTAGCTTCCTTCACACTCTCCTATACTCCTTGCTGAATTCCGTATTCACTATACTGTACTGACACTCCACTCTACAGACACTTCACTGTACTGCCGCTGTACCAACTCTGTACTGACACTGTACCGACACTGTACTGACGCTGTACTGACGCTGTACCGACGCTGTACTGACGCTGTAGTGTACTGTTTTATATTACTTGTCTTGCCCTGCTGAGCATTCAACATTGATGCCCTAGGTCATGTTTTTGCCCATTCAATCCGTAGGTAGAGACTTTGCTGGTCGATATATTTGTGATTACATGAAGAGATCTCTGCCCAACCTACCTGCCGATGGTATCCAGTAAGTAGAGTACAATCTCTGACTGTTGCCTGCCTCCCTCTAACCTGTTCAGTACATGTATACTTGTATTACTGCAGAGCCGTGATGTCGTTCCTGCTCACAGATGAAAAGCTGTCTCATATAGGCAGACATATTGGCCTCGATGATCTCACAATGTGCAACGTGAGTCTCTCACTCAGTGCTGTCGCCACTCATCTCTTATCAATGACCTTCACCCTTCACCTACACCCACTTTACTATCACAGGTTTACCCTATACCTGATGATATGATTGCGAAATCTCTCTCAGCTCTTATTGGGCTGATCATTGGTGAAAAGGTGAGTTGACTTCCATCGCATTGTGCTGCGCATTTTTGGAGTTGTCTTCTCCACAATAATATTCTAATCAAGAAAAGGTGAGAGGAGGATAGGAAACGGCAGTTTCGCTGTGTTTTGCAATTCATCTGTTCACAGAGCTGACTGGAGTTATTGTTGAGGGGTTTTACTATCTGACTCAGCAGGTCGAGTAGTAATACGAACGGCAATCATAGCCTCAGGTTTATGATGGCCGCAGGTAGACTCACTATGTGGATCAGTTCTAACTCAGGAGATATGGAATAATCTTGCCTCCTCCTATTGTGTCCAACTCACAGACTTAGTAGAGAATAGTTTCTGTACTGCCTGCTGCTCTGTGACCACCAATTCAGGACTGTGTCACCGAGTTTCTATGTATCGAACTAATGAGATGCGCACTGGTGCGTACTGAAAAACCAGTTCGAACTAACCCTTTTCCATGGTGTGCACCCGGTTCAGATCACGCTAGTTCGCTGCGAGTGCGAACTGACTTAGTGGTTTCGGGTTCTCACCAAATCCTTTCCATAGTGCGCACTAGCCTCAGTACGCACCGAGTTCGATCCATGGAAACCCGGTGTGTGTCGTCTGTGCCTGGAGAAGTCCTACCAGTAGTTCTCTGGAGACAAAACCATCTACTCTACTGTATATTATGTATACTGGTATATTTTTGTGAGGGAGATTTTTTTCTGAATGCTCATAACTGCACAAGAATAGTTGTAAATCATTTTATTGGTTACTTGTTGAAGATAGTCATAAATTTTCGCAAAACATTCTCGATTGCAATCATTTCTTCAGTGGAAGTTCCTGACATTTTCGCTAATATATTCCAGCGCAAAAATATTCCGTTCTACAGTATCCTGTTTTTTACTTCATATACTTTGATTGATGAAGCTGATTCTCTATATGTTTTGGATAATGGCAGCAAAGACGATGAAGAGCATGATACTGATGCATATATAATCATATAGTCTGGCCCACCATCTGCATCTGTTATTGAATTATAGCGCTTTGACAGAGTTATCTGCTCCTGCTGATTACTATCCCTACGGATTCAGTCTCCCATATTCAGTAAACATTGCCTTCCTGTTACCCAGGGCGAAAAGCGTGCAGCTATGTTTGTGAGAGACTTCATTATCAGCCAGCTTGTGGGTGAGGATATAGACGAGATCTACCCACTTAATGATGCAATGAACAGGCTGGAGAGTCTACTCACCTCATCAGGCCTTGCTGAGCCGGAACCCAGGCTACTTGGCCAGTTGGGGCAGGAAGCTTATACCTCATGCTATTATGTGGGTATTTACAGTAACAAAGAGCTCATTGGGCGAGGTAGGTGGCCACTAGTGGTCACAGTCTATCACCATTACACACCTTACACACACGCATACATGCGCTGACAATGATGGTAATTACAGCCCCTGGCGAGACCAGGGAGATAGCAGAAGAGATGGCTGCCAGGGATGCTTTGATGAATGTTTATGGTATTCAAGACAACCGGCTTCCATTGGACTTTTCCAGCAGTGAGCTGTGACGAGGTGGTGCAAGTTATTTTGGAAACATTTATTGGTTATGACTCATAAGTGATGTACAGTGAAAATAAAGGCTTTAAGCACCTTCACCACTACAATGCAGTAAAAGCTTACAGCGTGCTGTGAGAATCTTCCTGTGTATTGTAGTCTGCGTTGTCTTCTGCTTTGTCTTCTGCTTTGTCGGTTGTGTTGTGGGCTGGCGTGGAGGTGTTCCGTCGGAGTGAGGGCTGTGTGACTACAATGTGAGGAATTGCGCCAGTTTCGGCGGATGTTCCTGAGATTCGATCCTGTGTGATCCTCCCAACATCATCTAAGTAATGAGAGCATATCTTAGCCTTAGCACCACATTAATCTGGGTACAGAGCTACTCGTAATACCTGAGTGCTGTAAGTTCTCCGGCTGGCTGGAGCCTGAGTTAGGTGACGGTTCTCGCTTTACGACTCGAATAACAACAGAAGTATCGGTTCCATCACTGCTCGCTCCTGAGCACCGCCTGTACTTACCAAGCGCAGAGTGATCCTTAAACAATAAATCACCAACTTAGAAAATGCTGCTGATCTTCAATGAAATGAGTTTGGACTGTTATGATTTCCATGTAACCTTGGAAGAAATAATGGCAGACAGCATTAGTGCCCTGGTGCATAGCTTCCATTCAGTGTGAATCCACCTTATGACATGGCCACAGCTACAGTCTGAGTCATAGAACACTCTGAGAGACAGTCTGCTTTCCTGGCTTCGAGCCTACTTGACGAAATCCCTGCCTGATGGTACCACACAACTACACTATACTACTATGTAAAACGTAGTATAGTGTCTTAAAAAAATGTAGTTGATGTTTTTTAGATGTGTTATAAAAAACTGATTTGATTGACACTTGGTTGGCCAGTTTCAGGCATGTACTATAGCTATACATGGTTATACAGGCCGATACAAAATGGTTACAAATAGAGCAAACTGGTCCAGGGAATCAGACATTTTTTGTGGTCCTTCTGCAGTCTGGGCAGCAACCAATAGGTAGACACACGACTAACTAATGACTGATGGGTGAATGAGAGGAGAGATGGATACCTGTTTGCCTTCTTCTGACCAGAACCTGCTGCTCGATATTCCAGCAGAGCACAGTGGACCCGTGTTGGTAGCTGATTGGTTGGAGCTGCGATTGACAGTTCATAGCTAGCATACATGATTCCAGTAAATGTGTATAATATACACAACAACTCACTTGAGAATGGATATATAGGTGTGGTTACTCTGCACGGGCCGTATGTCATGGTCAAACCTGCCATCATCATCGTCATCTGCGGGTGAAGAACCTAAGGCTATGTCTCCCTCAGAGCTCTGGTCTGGATCCGCTCTCTGTGAAATCAGTGGTTTATTATAAAGAGCCATTTAGTCAAAATTCTGGGTGTTTTGAATACGTTTACAGTTCCCCATGTCTGAGATAGAAGCTGGTTCCTAGTTTAGAATAAGTGATAGATATATACTCTGTCGTACTGTACTCATACACTGGCAACATGTCTATACAGCGACATCTCACAGAAGATTCAGTAATTCTATCAGTACTCATCTTTAGTTGGTGGTATTGAAACAAAGAAACTTCCACACAAGGGTCCAGAATAGTAATCACAAACGATTCTATAACGATTCTAGTCATAATACCAATATTTCACAGTTTAGAAATCCTGATAACATACTTCATTTTACTTTACATTCATATGCAAGTGAACCTTGCTTGAGAGGGAGAGATCAGAAAGGGTATGTATTTTTGCAAGTGAGCCTACTCTTAGAGGAAGAGTGGATAGATCAGTGGCAGATGAGTAGCGCAGCCTTTCATTGCATCTACTACAATGATGACGACTAGCCCGCTGTATTGGCTGGATTGGCTGAGCACGGCATGACCTGAAATGTAAAGAAGTACAAGTGCAACACAAGTACAACACAAGTACAACACAAACACACTGACCCATACATAACACAGCCAATAGAATACGAGCACACTGACCTGTATATGACACAACCAATGCTGGTAACCGTAATCAATGATAAGACCATCACTACAAATGCGAATATGGTAGACAGAGCCCAGCTGTGTGAAGTCTTGACTTCCTCTTTCCTGATGACGTAGTTCACATGGAAACCATTAGCCTCTGGCCAGTGGAGGCGATGAGGTGGTGGGCCAGTTGTGGTGCAGAAGAACTCCAGCCATATTGAACACTTGGCAGTGTACTGATGAGAAAATGCGCATCTCCGAAGTTACAAAGAGAACAATAGTTCAATCACAAAATCTGAAACTGAAACCTGAGCCTCACCATGAAGAATGAGTTTAAATCACATCGCTGATCAACTACAACACGGGCTCTGTCACTGTTGATATAACCATAGCGAAGGTGGCAGGAAACACATCCTTCAGTTCTGTATCTCTCGGGGAAATGTAAGGAGAAATTAGCCTCCACCTGAATGTGTAACATTCAATAACATCCAGACAGTATATAGGTCTTAAGGTAGACGATACAGGGAGCTTACCCAGCTATCAGCCTCCACATGAACTGTCCAGATACACAGACAGATCTCAGCAGCATGGCACAAATCGGCTTCACCTCCAGTGACAGATATGGCAGCACGTTCGTCCAAGTAAGTAAGATTCAGAACTGATCAGAAGGGATGTTGATGAGAAGAGATGTTGATGAGAAGAGATGCTGATTAGAAGAGATGCTGATTAGAAGAGATGCTGATTAGAAGAGATGCCGATTAGAAGGGATGTTGATGAGAAGGGATGTTGATGAGAAGAGACCACTACTACTGGTGCTAGCTGGTATGAGAGGAGAATGAAATGCCGATTAGAGGGGATGCCGATTAAAAGAGATGCTGATTAATTACCACTAGAACACTACTACTGGTGTATAGGAGATGAGATGGTTTACCTTTTGTACTGATAACACTGTCTAGCTGGTTTACAGCTGGAGTAGAATGGTGGTCGGTAGGACTAGCTTCAGCGCAGTCCCACAGGGTTACCATCAACTGCAGCAGATCACGTACAGAGTGTGTACAGGCACTAGAGAGGGGATGGTAGCGACTGTGACAGACAGACAGCTACTTACCATACTGAGAGTAAGACACGTGATGAGTCCACAATCCATGCTAAGATATAACTGCTAGTGGACAGATGAGTTCTTTATTCTCATGAATCTAATCACACTAAATCTTAGAAAGCATACAGGAAGCTTTATCACAGAAGTGGCTATAGTCAGCTATCATAATCCCAGTAGCAGCTGAGCAGAGTCTATGGTCGAACATATTGTCAGGATATAAATATGGGCAGAACGTCTGTGATGTCAGCTCGACAAACTGGACAGAGTTTTGGTTGTGGCAGCACCTCATAGCAATCAATACAGCAGCAAACGTGGCCACACGGCCTTATAGCCAGCTCTCTGGCGTTGGTAAGGCAGATAACGCATGCATTGCTGCTGTCATCGGCGGGTGACTGCCCTACTGAGTCTGTAGAAGAGGGAGAAGCTTGTCTGAGCTGTGACAGCTGTTCTCTAACTCTGCTCATCTCTCGCTGCGAACGAAGATTCTGTATCCAAGTCTTCAACCGTGTACCCAGAGTGAGCCAGAGGATGATAACTCCTGAAATCAGTGATTGCGCAATAACTCTGAGTATACAGAGAGCAGTACTGACACATTGTGACTGGGACATTGTGACTGGGACATTGTGACAATGATCATGACACAGACCTGCCACTCCAAATATGCCGGCCATGACCTTGAAGACGAATGCCTTAGATTTGAGTTTGCCTATCAGCTCCTCTCTGGTCATGGTTGTCAGGATGTACGATGTATTTGCTGCCTCTGGTTTACGCAGTTCCAATAAACCATTGCTGAGTACGAGCTTACCGACTCCCAACATAGTAGTGCCTGTATATATTACAGGTAATACAGTACCTAATGGTATCAACCAGCCGATCTACCAGTCAGTGACTTTGTCTTACCATTCTTCAGTAAAGTCTCTGTAGAATGAACACCCCTGCTGATCTCCCCTACTATTCTATCAAACACGTTCTCTACAACCATACATACATACATTATCCGCTGTAAGAGAGACGGCAGGTACGAAGGTAAAGGACAACCAACCGGAGAGCGATCTGACATTCGGCTCAAAGTGATCGTGTGTAGTGACCATAGCCTCGTCGAGGAAACTGGCAGACAGCGGATCTTGTACGGATATTGAATTCCTAGCGCAGTCCACCAACACAAAGGGCACCTTGTCATAGTTGTCTGATATAGTGGAGCTGATGTCAACCCTGTAATAGACAAACCATGTGACTGCTTCTATGTATATCCAACGCAGAGTGCCATCAGTCACCAGTGAAAGCTGATACAGCTCTGTGATAGATGAGTATATTACCCAGACTCAGTACATTATTCATCTTATAATCTTATTAAGCCGCCTAGCCCTCCCCCCAGCGGCGTTTACAAAGAACACCCCCGGAGCAAGGAGGCCCCAGGGACCCCCAAAGAAGAAACAAAAAAAAAAAAAAAGAAAAAAAGACAAAGACGATACTATGCATTCCTATTGCATATGGCCAGGTAGAACCAGTGGTTATAAGAATGGTGATGGGTAGTGAGAGCCAGCAGGAAGGTGAAGACTAAGCTGACCCGGTCTATCGAGGTTAAAATATCGTTCTTAGACATCTAAATCAAGGAAGTAAATCGGAGATGTATTTGCAGATTGAAGGCTACCAACTGGCTCTGGCAAGGTTAGATAATTATAAGGCTCCCCAAACCCTTGCCCCATGGAAGGGGACACCCTAACATCCTTTCTGGGTTTACAATCTTCACTGTTTTCAAATACGGTGTACACTCTCGATTTTGACAGCAATGAAAAGAGGCTCAGAAACGACCACCAGAAATGACCAAGGGTTGGCAGCACTGCTTCTTGGATCCAGTTTTTAGTAGAGTAGTTAGTTGTTGCTAATATAGATGCCAGCCGAGCTCCAGGCTGTGATGACAATCTGAATCTCTCCTTCCATTCACCTTACCTGAGAGCCTAACATATGCAATAATTGCATATGTCTGCAATGCAGGTGTGTGCAATGATTACTTACCATCGACCATGATGACGTTCTGACTTCAATGCGGTGCGTTTGAAACGTCGGAGAGGGCCGTATGCTTCGGTGAAGTGACTTTGCAGCTGCTGCTGAGGACACTCAACCACACCATCAACCAGTGCATAGTCAATCGAAGACTCGGGGCTACCACTCAGCACAGCTTTGACCTCAGATAGATCAACATTCTCCAACGCCTATATTAGAAGGAGCAAAAGAGCTATCAGTGGTGAGAGGGCGTGATAAAGTCCATTGGATGGCAAATGACGAAAAACCACGCATGATATAAAAAACTCAGCGAAATGAAGTCATAAATGCACTATATTACCTTTATTTTATCGGCTGTAGCACATTTAGATCGATAAAGACGGTAGAAGAAGTAGGTGAGACCAATATCAGCAGCGAGGAAAAGTGATTCGTGGAGAAGAGAACGACTGTCTGCCATTGTAGAATTGAGGCGCACTTGGGCCTATAGCGAGTACACGAGTGCGAGCAGACGATCATCCGCTGCGGAGCCGCAGTGAGTCGCATACGAGCCAAAGCCGTAGCTTTGGCACGTACGAATCGATATGTAGTATCGCATAGTGTATCACACAGTTCACAGCATACACGTTATTCCTCGATGTAGTTATACTCATACTCATACGTTGAGTAGAGATTTTTATCTATTGTATCTTGGCCATCATGGATATAATAGATGGATGATTGTTAGTGGAGTGGAGCTGTAGATCCCGCATAACTTAGCGGGAATAGTCCATTTCAAAAGGAAACAGACGCTTACGTAATATTGATTGGGTAGAAAGACTTTTCTATGTGTATGTCACGTGGGTTTTGTTATCGTCATGCGAGCGCGGACATGAATCACATTCAGCTGCTGCTTCTAAGCGCGATGATGATGTAAAGCTTCCCCGTCATAAAACGTGAGTATGAGTATAAATGCTGTAATCTAGACTCTGATCAAACTAGATTTTATTAGTTTGCTCCTGTTGATACTGATAGGGCTGGCTTTTTACAACTATTCCTCCAGTTGATCAGTGTTCAAAACTCCCTAACAAGTACGTTGCTTTCTTTCTCATCAATTCAGAGAATCAACGGCGCTGTCATTTGTTCGAAAGGATGACGGAAAACTATAAGCAGATCATTTTCGATGCAACATCGAGAACCTACCCTATTGACGCTCACGTCGAGTGCAGCTATGTGATAAAGGCAACTTACTCTCCATCAAAAAGCGACTGGATCGGACTCTTCAAAGTTGGCTGGTCGAGCATCAGGGATGCAGTGACGTATGAGTGGGCTCCCTCTCCTACAGACACTGTGAGCAGTACAGATAGCCACGGATCTTTGCTTTTCCAAGGTATGCTATAACTTCCTTATTTCGTGGCTCTACTCTTACTGTTCTGTTGCAAATGATGCTTGCCATAACAATAGTTATACGTTTCACTCCCTACTGTTACTTTAGCATCCAACCTTCCTCAAGAAGATGGCGAGTTTTACCAGTTTGTGTACTTTGATCACGAGGGGCATATGAGAGGAGCAAGCTCGCCCTTCACGTTTCGGAGTCCTCGCAATGACGACTTTGTTGAGGAGGAATTGGCTGATGACTCAGATATGCTTGTGATTACAACGCGCCAAATGCAGCTGGAGAGTGAGCTTGATGTACTTCGTTGTGAGAAAGGAAAACTGGAGCAGGTTGGTTCACAAAATTGTTCAGCTCTAGAACAACCAATGCGGGTTTCCATGAATCAGTGTTGGAATTCCGGCACTTGGGTTTTCCATAGTTAAATAATGGAAAACTAATTGTTATCATGTGATCAATTTTTAAAGAGCATGCGAGCAATAGAAACTGACCGCTGCCATTTGATCGAGAAGTTAGCCAATTCAGAGCGCAATCTCTCAGCTCAGCAGCAGCAGACACAGCAACTTACCAATCAACTACAGGTGAAACTAAACCCCAACCACCGTTCTCCTCCACCCGCTGCCTCCATTCTCCCCGACCACCATGCACGCGGGGGGGGGAGGAGGGGGGGGGGGG